>Ga0307517_10005473_pt1 | contig 19117 bp, 21 predicted proteins | sample 23_EM_MG_FD_194515 | JGI IMG/M metagenome (GOLD analysis project Ga0307517, IMG submission 194515) | Populus trichocarpa ectomycorrhiza microbial communities from riparian zone in the Pacific Northwest, United States - 23_EM | ecosystem: Host-associated > Plants > Roots > Unclassified | place... | reverse complement strand
TTCATCTTTCATAAACAGGGTGGGAGAACGTCAAAGACTCTTTGATTGCGTACCTCACGAGGATGATGGAGGTGCGGCTCACGGAAGAACGCCTGGAGAGAAGGAGGCAGCGAATCAGTATCCTGGGGAAGAGCGTGTTGGCGTTCCACCGATCCCGCATGACTCCTCGGGACTTCTTCCCAACGCTAGGCGTGATCACTGATCTCCCACATATCAGTGAAATCCTCGACCACGGCGATGAGGGAACGTTCAAGGAGTTGAAGGACGGTATAACGCAGCAACTGCCCGGGATCACTGACCAGATCCGGAGAGATCGAGAGAAGACACTCTTGAAGCTTCTTCCGTCAGGTTACACTTCTCCGGAGCCGCTGAAGCTCGCGACCACATGGTTCAGCAACGGTCTTTTGCTCAAAGCTGCCAGGGTGGAAGATGTGATCAACGAAATGTGGGGTTCTGTAAGGAGGGAGGCCTGGGATAGGGTTAGTGTCGGTGGGGGAATCCGTTGGAGTTCGGTTGCCCCCAAAATCGTTTTCGAGAAGAAGGTCATGGCCGCGGTTACCAAGCTTATTACTGACTTGGGAGTTGGAGATCCGAAAGAGGTGACCGCGGAGGAAATGGACAACGAACCCTGCAGGATTGTAATGTTTTCCAAGGACCCGAAGAAACCGGTCTTGAAAATGGAGGTTGGGAGTTGGCGTCACTTGGTGAGAGAGCGGTTTCCTTTCCACACTCTTGGAGCATCGAGAGTCTCACTTTTGGGGGAGTAGGTACAGAAGATTGCGCATGGGGGATTGCGAACCACTGGGTGGCGGGTCCTCGATGACGATGAACTCCCAGACGTCACGTCCGTCGGTCAGCCTCCCGTCGACGAGCTGTGGGATTGCGTGTATTGTTGGAGGGCGGGAGACGATTACACGCCTGAAGATCCAGACCAGGCACAGGATCATTTAATGGAAGTGTGAGTTCTGATTCGTTTATTTTTTTTCGTTCGCTGTTTGGGTGAGACGACACTGAAATGGTTCGAAATGGATAGACATTGTGTCGAAAACCCGGAAGAAGATTCTGATTACTGGGTCGAAGTCGGGGATGGCGGGGTAAATTTCAATCGCCAGCGTGAAGGACAAAGCCAAAGTACAAGTCCTTCCTCAACCCCCTCTGAGGATGGATGGCACCAGTGTTGGTGATTGCCTCCCCCTTTCCTGATTAACCTGTAAAATCCGTAATAAAGCTCCCCCCCACGTCCTCCCTTTGTCGGTGCTCGAGGTGTATCGAATAGAGAAGATTCTAACTTAGCCCCTGTATCCAGCCTTAGTTGTACGTTATCTCAATATACTACTGCTCATTCTCCCCATCGAATGCGACAAAATGATGACATAACGATAGCCTTACAGGTCGGGTTCATTACTAAGAATACACCGGGTGCATACGATGCTAACTAACTGAGTGTCTAACGAGGGGTCATAAGGATATCCGAGCCGTGCGCATGAGGATCCATAACGGAACAAGAAAATGACAATAGTGGTGGAGGATGAAGAGAGGAAGGTCACGTCGGCCAACCCAGCTGTTCGACGGTGGGACTTGCGGGAGAAAAACCGGCGGAGCGATTCCAAGAGGAAGGAAACTGAGGAATTAACGACTATTTTTTCTTCCTCCCATTCGGTGGCCCGACCTTTGGAGGGGCCTTCTCCTTGCCCTTGGCTTGTTGACTCCTCGTCTTCCCGCGTTGAACAATAGGTGGCGTGGGCCGTTCAGAAACTTCGGCGGGGAGGCTGGCCCGTTCGTCCGCCCATTCTTCGGAGTCCCCGGTCTCCCCGGTCTCTGGAGTTTCTCGATATTGAGCGAAGAAGACCTTGGCGGTCCTATCGCAGACGTTCTTAATATAGTAGTAGTTATCTAAATGTGCTGGGTCGGTAATTTATCAGGGGTGCCAAAGCAACGTTACTTACCACGGGGGACCAAGAAACACCCTCCCTGACAGACCATGAAACTCGTGGTATGAACCTTGACATGGATAGCACCCTGAGCGACGTGAAATACCTACCCTTCCACTATTAGCAAAGTAACCAAACGCAAAACGGAAAGGGTAGAACGCACGTATGAATTATCCTTCGAACTCTTATTCGGTTTCTCCGCCCCAGGTTTCAATTGGATGTGTCCAGCAGCGATGTTAGCTCCATCACTAAATATCTTCTGGTATGAATAATCCGCTTTCATCGAAGGTGTTTCGCGAGACATCCGCGTCGTGAACGCAATCCTGCGTCTGACCTCCTCATTGGTGTTGTAATCCATGACGCGTCCAAAGGCTTCCGTGTCCTTATCCCAACCATCTTCAGGGAACGGAACGAACTCCGGATCAACGGTGACGCTCTTCCCTCGCCTTTTCTTGTGTTTCTTCCCGAGAGGTTCGACGGGATCCTGTGGGACGCGAATGATGGCTTTAATTGGAGGGACGAGATTAATGGGCTTGTTGTGTTCGTCTCCCCTGTCGCTACCCTGGTCCTCGTCGTAGTCGGTACCGTAGACGACCTTTTCCAGGCGCCACCACTTCAAGGGCGAATACCGGAACCTACGGCCCCTCCGTAACCCCTCGGGGTTTTCGGGAGCCGCAGTGACTATGTGTAATAGGAACCAAAAAAAGAGTTGGTTTAGGATGAGATATTCGAAGATGCAACCACTAACGAGTGCTTACCTGGGCGAATGGAGACATAACGCGAGTCTGAAGTCTTATCAGCAAGGGGTGTACGGTTCGAACGAGGTTTCCTGGAAGGACGGCGAGCTTTTGCGGAGTTCTCATCGAAAGAGATGCCCCTACGACCTTTCTTTGGCGGTGTTACAGACGGGCGCTCGTCGGGCTCCTCTGACGGTTCATCGGGCTGGCTCTCCGGTGGCTCGTCAGCTCCAGCATCTTGTTCGAAGTCCATTGCCCCTGGTTCATCATCCTCCTCCTCTGGTTCGGGTGCCTCCAGAATAGATGACAGCTTCCTGCTCCGGCGAGAATTGAAGTCTTCTTCAACGGGTGGGTCCAAGTCCATCTCCACGTCCTCCGGGGGATCCTCCTCCTCCTCCTCCTCCTGCTCGGGCTCAACTATGCTGACCTTCGATGACTTCCTCCGGTTCGTGCGTTTGCTTGTTGACGCTTCAGGTTGTTCGTCGTCGATCTTGCTCTTTCGGGTAGACCGATCCTTTCCCTGTCGTCGAGAATCACCGACTGAAATAGCAAGATCAGGATCAAGCGCGTCTAGTAGTCCACCACCCTCCCCGCCGAGGTCCTGGAAGTCGGCTTGCTCAGGTGAGGGGGATAGTGGGACGTTGTGCGGGCGGTACTCGAAAGTTGGGGGCGGCTCGAACCCATCGTCCAAATCCTCGTCAGAATCCCCAGGTAATCCAGGTGACTCCTCCGCCCTACTCTTCCGAGCCGTAGCCGTCTTCGGTGATGCGCTGAGATGCGACTGAGACAATCTCGACCGTCCAAGCCCAGAGCCAGGCGACCTCCCGTTCAACCTCACCGACGATCGTCTCCTCGAGGCCGAAACCGCGGACACGGATGCTCGCGGGGAAGGAACTTCGTCAAAATCGACTTCGGGCGAGAAGTGGGACGTCCGAGCGAAGGGACCAGTATTGATGAGGCTTTCGGGGACGCGGACGCGTTGAGAGCTGAAGTAAGATATCGGACTGGCCATATCCATAGACATCTCCCCTTCCCCGTCCTCGTACACCGGAGAAGGAACGAGGCTCTTCCGTTTGCTCCCTCTCACGCGTGGTGGGGTCCTTGTGTCGGCCTGACTGAGAATCTTGTCGAACGGTTCAAAGTCATCCGAGTTCCTATCGACGACGTCCACCGCCATACCGGTTCGCTTTCCATGTTGGAGGTCATCGTGGCGATATGGAATGTGTTTCTTGTTTCGCGCGTTGCCGGTGGATTTGCGCGGCGCGGGTGGCATTTACACCGGAGGGGGGAAAGTGGGCGGGTATATGGGCGGAAGAAGGTCTGAGCGTGAATCAAGACAAGCGACGTGATTGTGTGAGCCAATTCGATAATCTTGTTTTTGTTTACGTCTATTTGTCCCTGCAAAAAATAACACCCTCGATGGTCATGACGGAAGAAAATTGGGAACGCAATACGTAGTTCACAAAACTTGTGCACTAGCTAATCCAGATGCAGTACGATATACCTTGAAGTTGAAAGCGTGAAAGATTCCCAGCACGTTTACGTCCACGGTCTTGGCGACTTTTATTGTCGGAAAACATGATTTACGCGCGTGGCACGTTCTGACGTAGGCTTTGAAGCTTAAATCCTGGAAATCTGCTCGACGATGCAGCAAAAACGCCGTGCGTCGACTACCATTCTCAAGGAGGTCCACTTCGTCTTTGACGCAGTCAACGCGCGATGCGCCGAACCTCCACCTACTATCACACTTCCACCAAGAACTTCATCCTGTATATGCACAGTTACGTGATGATTGGACTCGCTCCTCGCCGGCTCACTGGCGGGGGAAAAATAGATTTTGCGTAGATACTAGAACCTGGATAACGTACTCATATGGCAAGCGCTGCAGCCTGCAGAGTACTATATCGAAAACAATGTAACGATGAGAAGAGGGATGATTGGATGAGCGGGCGGGTGTGCTGGGATCCAAAATTGCTACAAGTAACGAGGGTAGGTCGATTAAAGGTGGAGAGGAAGCGAGGGGAAGGAGTTGCACATAAATAAAACACCCAATGCATCGCGTGTCCCAATCGGCGCCTTGTGAATAGCAATGAGTAGCGAACGTATCACCCATGAGATAAAACCGAGAATCGACGGGGATGATTATGAGTTAATAGGGGAATGCGTTGAAACGGTGAAACGAAAGGTTGGGTGTTTGGTTTCGAAGAACGAAGGGGCGCGTTCGAAAGGTGATGCAATGACACGGCACAACTGGAGGCAAGGTGAGTTGGCCTTCACCGATAAGACTGGGAAGCAGATCGATAACTCGAGGAAATCGTCGCTGCTTTCCCCAGTCCTCCTCCAAAACCCATATCCGAATTGGTTCTGAGTTCAAACCCCCTCAATAACGAAGTGCCAGGGCCAGTTGGCAAGTTTTGAGGAACACTTGGGAACTCATCGAACAATTCGGTCGTATCGAACAACGAGGAAGAATCGGGTGTGGAAGGGGTAAGGGGGATTTGTGGGGGAGTCCTCGTCGGTAGATGGTCTGAAGAATTCGAACTGTTTGGAGCCTTCCTCGTCGCTTCTTCGTTCTGAAAGAAGGGGATTTCGACCCGAGGTGGCGAAGTGATCTGGGGGATCACAGTACCATACTTCTCCATGACTGTGCCTCTCTGATCTTCATGAGAAGCTTCCCTGCCAGAGGCCATATTTATTCTCGTCGGACTCAGATAATCGTTGGAGATCGAGTCTGTACACCAAGGCATTAGCTACCGAATAAAGATCGGCTCAAGCGATGACTTAATACCTTGGGAGTTCTCCGGGAACCCTGACCTGGCCTTCCCCGCGCGGCTTAACAGTCGGTCCGCAAACGACGAAGCTCTTCCAATCACATCCCTCCTCCTGGGTGGGGAGTCCCACTCACTCCCGCTCCCCTGGCTGATTTGACTTCGACTCCCAGGGCTTCCGACCCCAACTCCAAATCTCCCATTTTCACCGTTCCCAGTATCCTGCGGAGTCATAGGCTCAATCGGAGCCGTGGTCGGGCTGTCAAACGACACGCTCGCCTCCGAACTCAAACTCGGTCGACCCAACGACCTAAGCGAATTTGTGCTCGAGTTAGCCAAAGACCGGAGCCTTGATGACAGTTTTCTGCTTCTCGGCAGAGAGTCTTTGTCCTTCTCCTTGGCAGGTTTCTCCGATTTCCTCGACTTGTGTGAAGGAGCGAGAGACTTCCGATCGGCTTCTTCATGAACCCCGCTCTTCCTCGACCGGAATTGTGAGAAGAAGGGAGGAATCTGTCGGTTCGAGGACAATCCAGAATTCGAGCTCCCATCGTCATAAATCAAATCCGGTACCGGCGGGATGTTACCTGGAGTTGTCGCCGAAGTCGGCACAAGTGCAGGGGTCGACGCGGACTTGACCCTAGCCATCTCCGACCTTAACGTTGATCGTGGAGGAACCGACTGTTTCGCTGGATCCGATCCGTCTCCCCCTCCGCTGGCAGAGGAGACAACTCCATGCTCCAACTGAGCTTCTAGAATTGCCGCGTTCTTGACAAGGAATGCCAGTTCCAACCCGGGAGAAGTAGGAGTTATGGGCTCAGTGAACAAGCTCTGTTTCTTCCTCGGGGCCATGAATGCGTTCACAGGTTTGGAGGGCCCGGGAGCCAGAGAATCGATCCTATCGGATGTACGAACGTAGGCGGAAGCCCTTGTTTTCTGGTGGACAACTGCAGAGAAGGACTGCTGAGTGGGAGGGGGCGACAAAGTGTCCTTGAAGCTCGTAGGGGCAGAATTATTCGTATACAACTTTTTGCGAATCCATGGAGGGGATACCCGAGTATTATCGACCTCGTCAGGTAGTGGAAGGGGCTCTCCTGGTGCGGGAGGGGTCTGCACGCAGAATGTGGTGGTAGTTAGGGGAGGAGAAGGCATTGCGACCAAGAGCGTGGGACTCGCAGGCCTGATAACCTCTGACTGAGCGATCACAATCTCGGCCTGACTAGCATCCGAGGCAAGACTTTCATCCCCGGTGAAACTGACGCCAGGATCTGATGATTCAGTAGAAAAACTCCCCGCCGTCGTGATGGGGAAATCAATTGGTGCCTGCAGCGTCGGAAATGGAGATGCGAGTGCTTGACCCATCGATCGAGGCCCAGCCACCTCTTGAATGATCGGCCGAGGGGGCAGTTCATCGTCCTTCGGAAGAGGGAGGACGAATAGATCGTGGTCAGGGTCTGGATGGTTTGATGCACTTTGGTAATCGATGGTGGAATCGCTCAGATCAGAGGCTGATGTGTAGGTTGAAGAAGTAGTCTTGGGAGACTCGGGGGGTGTCTGTAATTGCGAGGAGGCATCATTGATGAGAGACGCATCAATTGGTGGTAGCGGGAACACGAGGGTCGGTGGGGCGGGGGCCTCCTCAGGTGTGGGTGCCTCATCAGAGCCTTGGGTGACCTCGGCCGATGGAACAAATTCGTCGACAGGTTCGGAGGTGGGCTGCTCGCTCTTCTTAATGACAGGTGGAGCATCCGCTACAGGTGTGGGAGTTGGGGCTGTAGGGGCCTTGGATGACACTGAGGGAGACATATCCGCATCACCCACGACAGATGACAATGGGGTGGAGGTGGGGATCGGCTTTGGGAATTTCGGGACAGGATCATGATCCTGATCTTGAGTGGGTGGGGCTGCGTCCGAAAATTGTCGGTCACCTTCCACTTCAACACCCTCTCCTACAACATCCACCACCAGGATGGGCTCTGGGGTGGGTTCGGGGGCGGTTACCGTCGTCACCTCTCCAGGTGAGTCGATTGGAGGAGGGAGGTATACCTCGGGAGTAGAGATCTCCAACTCCGGCGTCGGTTCGGTGGAAGGTTGAACCTCAGGTTCCTTCGGGTCGCCATGGTGTTGAGGATTTGGTACCGACTCCGCTTTCGGTCCGGATCGAGAACAGTAGTCTGCCGAAGACAGGGTCATCTCTTCCTCAAGCGGTTGCAACGGCACCTCCGGGTCCGGTGTTAAGGCCCTCGTGAATCCATAGCCCGCCTGAGAATCCGAAGCAACCCTCCTCTGGAATTTATTCGGAATCAGGAGTTTGCCCGGAAGCTTGTCGATCGCGGTGACCTCCGGGGATGGTAACGAGGAGAACGTCGAGCTGGGGGAGTAGGGCGAATACGGAGTCTGAGGTCTGCCCAGCCCATTCAACCCCCCAAACTCATCCACTTCCGATAACCCAGCCCCGCCTTCCCCATCATACGCCGACAGTGAGGGTGAAGTCAAAACGGAATGCGAAGAGTGTGAAGTGAACCTCCGAGAATGGCTTCCCAAACTCTGGCTTTCTCCTCGACTGTGGTTGTGGGCGGAATCCTTTGCGACGGGCTTCACGGTCAGGTGGGATTTTGAGACCATACCCAGACCTTCGATCGGCAACGCCTTTGGTCTGTTCAGCCCTGGTACGCGATTCCCCAGCATTTCGCCAGTCCTCCTCGAAACGTCGTCGTCACGGGAAGGCGTGGCGCCCATACCGAAGCTGCCTCTAGGAATAGGTGTCGTCCCGCCGGCTGCCTCTAATCTCGCAATTTTGTCCCGTAGCGAGCCCTTCGTGTTACTGTTTGCCTTGATGTTGGAATGTGTGGCAGTGAGGGAGATGTCGGGAGAAGAAGTTGCACTCGGGTTCGGGGAGGTGGTGGGTGAGTTGTTCTGCTGGTTCAGTCGTTGAAAAGCGGCGATACGATCCTTCACGTTTTTGGGAGTTGACCCCGTCGTGTTTGTCGACCTGTAAGCAAAGAAGATTAGGGTTGAGCCGGTCTGACAGACGAGTAGAAAGTGACCATCAAAGTGAGCTTACATGGTGGAATGCCTGGGCGGTGAAGTCGCCAGAGGTTGTCCACTTGGCCGTGGTAGGGAAGCTTCTGACTTGGCCTTCAAGCTTCAAGCCTTAATCCTCGAAACGGATGACACACCAACGGCCCGCGTTATTCGCTGTCGATATCCGCGTGGACGAACGAAAGAGAAGGGACCAGAGATGGAACAATCACTGAGGATAGTGACCGGGCTTCGCCCGAAAATAAAATCGTGGGAAATCACCATCACCCCCATGATTAAGCGAGCGGTAACGTAGGACAAAGGCAAGTTTCAGCTAAACAAAGTGCAAGAGGCTACATTCCCAATACTACCCAACTGAGTCGTCGTAGCCGTCGTCTGTCACGTATTCCTGGTATGGTTCAGGCTTGCGTCGCTTTGCAGGGGGCGGTCTCGACGATCGCATCCGATACCGGCTCTCACCCTCATCTTGGTCATCCTCATCGCTCTCGTGTCTGTACCTCTCTGATCCCGAATGGTCTGATAGGTTCATATCTGATCCATCTTCTTGGGGATAGATATCCGAAATGTTGAACTTCTCAACGCCATTTGCCTCCGGTCGTGGAGGAGGTTGGGGTCGCGGAACACCGAGCATATCGTGCAGCACCCCCGACTCGTAAACCTCCTGAATTTCCTTCCGGTGAGCTATCGTCTGCGCAAAGTCTCAGCAAAAAACCACAGTGGAGATATCAGGTAGAGACAAACCTCCTGTGAGATACCTAGGATGCTCGAAAGAATGCTCAGATCCTCAGGCGCCGTCCGTGCTCTGAGATTCGTGTACCGACCCTCCCTTCGCGAATTCATTAATCCAGCGTGCAAAAACGCAGTGGATGTCAAGATAGTGTAAGCACCCGCAAGCGTCGTTCGCACTTTCACTATCCCATAGGAACCCTTCGAGATGTCGTTCGCTACGAAGGTGGGGTGTCAACGGGCGAAAAGATCACTAATGTTCCACAACGCACACATGTCGTTAGGGTCCTCGACGGAGAGCAGGTGGGGCTTGCTCGGATCCTGCCATCCTCTCCTCGCCTTGGAATAATACGACCCGCCATTCCGTATCGATATTCCAACTTCTTGATAGTTGAAATAACATCCATAGAGCTCGAAAAATTCCATCACCAACACACCAAAGTTTTTCGATGGGTCGATCTCTCCTCTCCGGATCTTCGGGTGCATCTGCAAAAACGAAACGGCCAGACAAACGATGCTGTAACTCCCCAATCCACCACTAAACACCTCATTCATCGAACGCTGACCCAAGAATGCCTTGGTGATGAGCACAAGCGCACGGAGGGCCGGAAGTTCCTTGAGGAACCCGAGGACCATTTTGCCAGCAAAAACGCCATTGACGTGGTTGATGTTGATGTCGACGGAAAAGTGACCATAGGTGGTGACGAATTTGATGATGGGGACTCTAGCCTTCGCTATGATCGTCACGTTGTTCGTGATCCCTGCGCGTTTCATCGTGTTCGCGAGGGCACGGAGGACGGAGACCTTGTTCATATATGTCATGCTGTTGGACTGGATGACCAAATCTATGTCACTAGCACGCTTGGGTTTGAGTGAACAATCCCGATACTGCATAAGGCAGAGACAAGCAAACACTGACCCAGAGGGCAAGTAGAGTTTCGTCTCGAAACTCCCAAACGGCATGACCTTCGCGTCTGGAAAGTTCCTCACCACAGCCATAGTAATTAGATTCACGGTCAGCTCGCGAACCTCGTCCTCGGCCTTGGTGGGAGAAACGTATTCCACAAAAGCCTCGACCTCCTTATGCAGTCTGCACTCCATATCAGCCGCAGTCTTGAGAATTCCGGGGTCACTTACAACTCTGCAGCGTTCGTACACCCGTCCCAATTCACGTTCAGAATCCAAGGAGCGTGCCGGGGAACGTTTTCCATCCGCTGTCTCTTCTCCCCGTGCCGATATCCATCCCTGTCTCTACCACGGCCTCTGTCCCTCCGACTATCCCGGTCGTACTCCCGATCGTCTCGAGACATCTCCCCGGATTTCCTCTTCTTCCCCCTCTTCTCGACATCTCTACTTTGTTTCCCCTGATCCCATTCTCTGATAGGCATGGTAGCGGTCTCTTCGTCAGAGTCGGGAAAAGCAAAGCCGATGAACTCCTCGTTTACACCAAACGGCACTGGCGCAGCGGATTCTTGGTTTTTCGGCATCGTAGCGGGAGGGGATAGAGGAGCAGGCATAGGAGGTTGTACAGCAGCAGATTTCTTCGCCTTGGGTTTTGAGTCAAGTATAGGAGCAGGGGTAGAAGAATGGCTGAAGAGCATGGGGGTACCAATCACATTCAAAACCGGTTCCGGCTCGGGCTCTCCAGCTTGCCATCTAGAATCCGAAGGCAAGGATGAAGCAGGGTGAGAGCTGGGGTCGATGAGAACAGGGTCAGGCCCAGGGTTTGATTTTTCGTCCCGGTCCAGAGGAAGATCCAAATCAACGCTCACAGACGGCCCTGGAGTGTCAGGTTTTGAACCGGACGTGACGGGTTGTGATTTTGTCTTCCTCCGCTTCGTGTTTTTGGGTGGGAGTTTGGTCGCCGTCGAGGACATCGTGGACTCTTCAGCTTGAAGACGGAGGTCGGGTGTGGAAGACAAAGTTAGACGCTGGCATGCAAGCCACACTCGGCCACGCTAGACTCTCTCAAAGCCGGCCACCATCATATTATCGGGGACACACCTTCGATGACTCTCCCTTTGGTGGCCACGTCTAACAGGCGTTCCAGTGAGGACGGTCTCGTCACGTCGACAGTTGTGGGTCCTCCAATGGACCCTTCCTCTCACCAGTCATCAGGAAAACGTTTGCCCTTTGTATGCGCTCGTGCATTCACGACGACCGACGATTGCATGCGTTCGCGAACAATGTGTTTACCAGCACGAATACAAATACACTCCCCCTTGCCCTGGGTCCCGACAGCAGTAAGTCGACCCAGCACCCGGCCCCCAACCACAAATGCTCGGCGGCAAGGCACGCGAACGTAAATTCCGAGCCGTCCTGCGGGGCCTTTCCCGCCGTGAAGGGGTAAGATGGACTGAGGCGAGAGGGTTGGGCCCTGAACTCTGCCTCGTCTGTCCATTCTGCAATGGTGTGTACCGCAGCCACAACGGACGCCACAGACTGGCACCTCCGCACATGTGAACGCCACGTCGCTGAATCCGTGAGAACTCCTCAAAGGTGGCCACCGCACACCCTGGTACTCTTCAAAACTGAGGGCCACCCCCATGCAACAAAGGTGAGTGGCTCGATAAGGTCACATGGTCGTTCCCTCTCTTGGTCGTTGGCACTGGGAGATTCAGGCGCACAGGACATTACCACGGAAGATGTCCAACCCAGATATCGAAGCGCACAACGAAGAGTCACCACCCAGTTCACCAACTCCGATGTCACTCTCGTCGTCTCAAGTCCATGGAGGCCCTCACCATGCGCCACCCCGGTTCACAGCGTTTGATGGGCACCAACCCCACCGCGGAGCTCGACGGCCCAAGCGAATGTATGGTTCGTCACGAGCTCAAGAAGCGAGGAGATAGCTCCGCATCCTTTCCCATCAGAGCTGATTTCGAACAAGCGGAAATTTCGTTGGTGGAGGCTGTTTCGACGAGCACACAGATTCGCAGCTTGAGGTTCCAACCTCTACACGGCGCATACCTTCAGGTGATTGCTGTGCGAGAGACGCGCGAAATACCTGTCCGCTCCGCCGTGTAGAAAAGGACACGGGTGATTCTAGGGTGGGTTCCGTCCACTCTGCCTTGGTAGCATCACATTCTTAAACAGGATCCAGCAGAGGGTACATGACCACGTACGGATGCGACATGGCCCCCCTTCGATCAACCGTTGTGGCGGCGGATTGCCCTTACACCTCCGCTACGTACGTCCAGTTGCATGGTCAAGGTATCATTATTTAAAAAAAGTCCAACTCAAACATGCCAAACGTCCTGTACACTTGCATTCGGCACAGCAAATTCTGCACTGAAACCGGTGTGTCTAGGAACTCGACTTGGGGAATGTCCAGCAACCCACCGTGACTAGCTCCCTGGTGTGGATCTCGCTCAATGACATGGCGAAGATTGACACCTGGGTATACCGCGGCGCACGTTGTGGCTGTCTGTTCCGGCCTTCGATTGCAGTCTCGTGGCCCGCAGCAATCGCATGGTGTCCCAGTCGACCATTATTGCCCCCACCCTCGCTGTGTTGCGGGAAATATGTATATATATTCAGCGTACCAAGGGGGATGGAGGTCACCCCCAATCCTCCCTTCACCATCCTTCATACGCCTCCACGATACTCCACCTTCAGAAACATGGCTTTGCGATTCAACGCCAACCCGTCCAACGGGGATATCACTGTGCATGATCCATCAGTACGGTCTCATTCTCTCGCTGTCCAGTATATTATTAACCGCCCCGTCTTAATTTGACTTAGTCCTCCTATCTGTGCCCTCAATGTGAATGGGGTGTTGGTCAAGTGGTAATTCCATTTCTCCTTCGAGAGCGTTCAAGGCACTGATGAGACCCAGTCGTTACGGAGGAGTGGCGGTAGACTGTGTTTTTCTTGCGCAGTCACGCGAAGACTGCATTCATTAGTCGGATGGCGCCTGTGGATTGCCCACAAATTTGGTGTGCCCCGGTACTTCTTAAGTTATAATATACGCGAGGCGGTGCAACTGGCCTCTTGCGAACAGTGCAAGTTGTCGGGCAGGCTGGTGAGAATGTTGACGCTAATCAGAGTCGCGTCATTTGTACTGACCATTGCCAACTCTGACAGTGTATTGCGACCGGTCGGGAGACGTGGAAACGGTGCGAACGGTGCGAGGAAGCTGGAGTCAATTGCGCCTTCAGACTCCCCGACGACCCTGCGCGGAGTGGGTACTCATCGGAACTTGTGAATGCAATGAGATAGGGAAGGCGTGAGTCGACGTGTGGACCTCCTTCAGGAATGCAGGACGTAGGTGAAGCTTCCATCGCGCCTAGGAATTTTGTTGGGGGACTGGGTTTTGTTCTGATCTGTTTTCGCCGGTTTGGGTTTCCACTGCCTGGTGGATGCGTTGCTATCGATGTATTTCGGGCTTTCATAACCATTAGCATCTCAAGCTTGGCCGATGTGTGAAGCAGCATAGGTCTTAAATACAGGGCCAGTGTTCCTCTTGGCGGGACCTCGGTGGTTTAAACGCATCTACAGTACAGTGGCCCCTCAATATCGTCGTCCAGGTGGAAGTACATCACCCAAGACATCGCGACGGCGGGCAGCATGAGAACGGAAAACAAACCCAGCGAAGAAATGAACGCACTCTACGTGACTGCCGCTATTAACGCTACCTGGCCCCCGCCAGGGCGGGAGACACATTTTGTGGAAAGTGGATAGATGGGGTCCCCCTCGAGTGGTCCTGCGGATCACGTACGACGCAAAGGCATTTAGTTCATTCTTGGCCACCAGACTTGGGATGCGTAACCCTTGTGGTGTCCCGAAAGATACAGGCTCGTATCCTCCGGGGCCCTTTTGGCAAATATGATGTATATTGAGTACCCTCGATTTTCTATGTCGCCTGGTCTCATTCTCTCGAGTTCTCCGGTACATTGTTAACCGCCCCGTCTCAATTTGACTTGGCCATTATCCCAGCCGTGCCACCAATGTCAAGCAGGTATTTTCAAGTGGTAATTACATCTCTCTTTCGAGCGTTCAGGGCGCTGATATGGCCCAGTTGGTCCAGGGGGGGTCACGCTGCGCCTCTCTTGCGCAGACACACAAAGGCCGCATTCGTTAATCGGATGGCGCCTGTGGATTGTCCACGGCCTTGCCGTGCCCCGGCACTTCGTGAGTTATAATATACGCGAGGAGGTGCAACCGGTTTCTTGCGAACGGTGCAAGTTGGAGGACAAGCCGGTGGGCACCGTGTTGATACTGATCGGCGTCGTGTAACTTGTACTGACCACTGCCAACCCTAACAGTGCATTGCGACCAGTCAAGGGACGTGTAAACGGTGCAGAGAAACCGGAGTCACCTGCACCTTCAGACTCCCCGACAGTCCTGCGCGATCTGGATACTCATCAAAACTTATGAATACAATAATGTACGGAAGGTGCGGGTTGACGTATTGACCATCTTCAGGAATGTAGGCCGTAGGTGAAATTTGCACCACGCCTAGGAATTTCGTTAGGGACCAGGATTTTGTTCTGGTTTGTTTTCGCCGGTTCGAGCTCGTCTAAGTACTGCTTGATGGATGCGTTTCTACCGATGTACTTCTACCTGGACGGCGGTGTTGGGGGAGCACCATACTGTAGATGCGTTGTAAACCACCAAGGTGCCGTCGCGGGGAGTATTGACCCTGTATTGGCCCTATTTTCAAATTCAAAACTACGACGGCACTTACGCTGCCTTACATATTGGTTGAGCGAGACGTTAATGACTGTGAAAGCTTGGAATGCAACGCCCCAAGATGCCACGACGACAGGTAACGTGAAAACAGAAAACAAACCCGACAAAGAAATGAACACGTTCTGCATGGCTGCCATTATTGGCGCTATCTGGCCTGCGTCAGGGCGGGAGATGCAATCAACTAGGCATAAGCTGTTTGGGACACTCGAGTTCAACCACCACCACTGGAGACGCAGTGCGATACCCAAAGAGTTTCCATCAGAGCCTGGGCGGGGCCACCCCCGATGACTCGAGGAAAACCACTTAAAGCTATCATTTGTTATGTGCCATCGAAACTCCCGTTTCAGGGGTGCGAGCCATCCAGCGCGTGGATTGCGGCCCTGAAAAAATCCAGACGGTCCAGCGATGACAACAGTTGGGTGGCGTGCAGACATCATTCTCTACCCCACCAAGTCTGTTGGTCTCTGCAGCTGCAACAGGAGGGGTCACCGGAGTAATGAACATTGGTTGCCCGTGGGATTCCCCGACTGCGTTGTCGTGATAAACGACCCGAGGGAGTCATGCCACGTGTATATATGAGACCGAGCGATGGGGTATTCGTGGAGTATGATATGGGAGCATCGCACTATCGTCGACGTAGTCCGTGGGTGAGGGAGGACGATCGCCCGAGCGGAGGATCGTCCGGAGAATGCCAACGACAGACATGTGAGAGAATCTCCGAGCGTGATGGGGTATCGGCGTGTCCTCGCTCTCTACCGTTAATCTTGGTCAGAGACTCGCTAAGTTTGTCCGGGAGTACGGTGAGTTGGAACTTGGACGGTGGACAAGATGGGCGGCGGGGTGATTTTTTGTTGTTTCTAGCGCCGTGGCTGTGACCCAGTTATGTAAAGTGCGTCCTCGTGGTTCAGACGCGTCCGCCCAGCAGAAGACGACGACGAGCTACACTTTTTTCGTGCCCACTGACAACGGGAAAGCCATGTCAAATTTTCTTCGGAAACGGCAGCCCACGATAAGTGGGACTGGAATCGGACCGAGCTCATGTACGATCCCTGACGATCCCTGCATTTCCAAACTCACTGATTACCCGCAGCAAAGAGGCAGCGACTCGTTGATTTTACGAAGACGTTTTTAGACATCGCAAAGGAATCGGCTGATGCGTTTCCTCCCCTCAAGTCGTGTTTGGGCGGCATCAACGCACTCATCAAACACTACGATGTGCGTTCACGTCGAATGATATCCCTCCACTTCGCTAACGGATACCTCACAGCAAATCCAGGATGTGAAAGACAAGCTGGAGGACCTAATCCCTTGGGTAACCAAACTTAGGGACAGCCTGACGAAAGCTAGCGCCGAAGGCGACCGCGAGGAAGTGGAGAGACGAGTACAGCTGGCAAAGTTCGCACCACATCTGCTATCCTGCCAAGCTAAACTGATCCTCTGAAGGTCCCTGGATGACATCGAGAAGCGATCTCAAGCGTTGTTGGAGAAAGGAAAAACCGCCCGGTTCCTCGATAAGGCGCAGGACACCCAAGCAGTCATAAGGCTCATCGACCAGCTTCAGAAAACGATCCTCATCTACCAAGTGTGTGCTAAGAGCTGTCAGGTTCAGGCGGGGCTAACACGGGTGATGACAGATGTCCCAACAGCAATCGATTCACAGCCAGGTCGCGCAGTTGACGGTAAGTTTCTTTGTGCCGTCTTCACCCTGGGGCTGACAGTCTTCCTGTTGACTTAAGTCTTCGTTTGATGTGTTTCTGAAACTGAACGAGGTAAGATAACTTGTAGATATCCAAGGGTGTGTGCTGATATGGTGGTAGAAAACTCCGGAAATTGCTGAAAAAATCAAGCCCGTCCTCGCACGGTTGCGTAGGCTCGGAGCAGCAGTGGATGGCGCGGGCGATGACTATGAGTTCAAGTGGCGCGCGATCCTATTCGAGTGAGTATCCTCCGTCCTTCGCGGGTGAACCTCTCCATTGACCTCATCCCAGAGCACTCGAGGACACCAAGGACGAGTTGTTGGCCATATCTGACCGCTCCAACGCTACCGGCTACGAGAGAAATGAAGCGGACACACGGGCTGTTTGCGAACTTGCAGAATCCCTCAGAGATGCCGTTATCGAATACCAAGTAAGGGTCAATCTCGAGGCACCCGATCAGCTGGTAGAACCCATTGCTGATGCAGCGAATAGTTTGCACAACAGAAGGCAATATATGACCAGAATTGTCGATTGATCGTAAGTTACTGGTTGCTTCATTCGAAAGTATAATGGATGCTGAAACACTGTTGTAGGACGCAGGTCAGACACGTTTACACTTTCGGTTGACGCACACACTCATAGCTCGACAGCTGAATTACTGGTGCTGAATACTCTCCCCCGTGCACGTGGAGCAGGATACCAACATGGTGATCGTCGCGGTTGCCTCACCGGGACACGGGAGGCCATATTGGATGAGATCGAGTCCTGGACCAAAGACTTCGACAAGTCTCCTGTCTACTGGTTAAATGGACTCGCCGGCACCGGCAAATCCGCGATCGCCCAGACCACCGCTGAACGTCTCTTCGCTGATGGACGGTTAGGGGCGTCGTTCTTTTGCTCGCGCGATTTCAAGGACCGCAGTGACCTCCGCTTCATATTCCCCACTCTTTCGTTCCAACTCGCATACAGATACCCCAACTTCCGATCTGTCCTCATCCCTCTCCTCCAATCAAATCCGGACATTGGATATGAGTCTCTCCACAGCCAGATGGAGAGACTTATTGTCACACCACTCAAGGGTAATGGCATTTCAACGGTCATAGTAATCGATGCGCTCGATGAGTGCACCGATGATGAACCACAATCCGCCATCCTTTCTGTCATGGGGCGGTTGGTTGAAGAGATTCCGAAGGTCAAGTTCTTCATCACTGGCCGACCAGAACCTCGTATCCACTCCGGGTTCCGCCTTAAACTTCTGAGGCCATTGACTGAAATCTTCACCCTTCACACAGTCGATCACTCCATCGTCAATGTAGATATCAGACGGTTCCTCGTGGCTCAGCTTTCCAATCTTGCACAACGGTTTCGCCTCAACGGGTGGCCAAGCGGTGAACAAATCGATCTACTCGCTCAGCGAGCAGCTGGACTCTTTGTTTATGCCATTGCAACTGTCAAATTCCTGGATCACCCACACCGTTCCCCGGTACAACGGCTGGATGCAATTACAAACCTTCCAGAGTGCACCACCCATGAGGGGAAGACACAGTTCAAGGAAAATACAACCCTTGACTCTCTGTATACTTCAATCCTCCATATGGCATTAAACTCTCATGGAGAAGACCCTGGGGAGGACTCTGAGGTTCATTCCACCATTGGCACTGTCATCTTGCTTGTGAACCCTCTCCCCCCATCAGCAGTTGCTGAACTCATTGGTCTGGAGGCAGCACAGGTCATGAGAATTCTCACGTTGATTCAATCACTACTTGTGATTGATGAAGAAGACCCCAACTACCCTGTGAAATCATTCCACAAGTCATTTCCTGACTTTGTCACAGACCCCTCACGCTGCCTCAATGAAAGGTTCTATATTTCCCCTGGAACTCTCCACCAGGAACTTACCATCAACTGCCTGAGATTGATGAAGGGCACCTTGAAACAGAACCTCCTATCACTTCCAGACTATGCCTTGAACCAAGAAGTTGAGGATCTGCCAGAGAGGATTAAGGATCACATCAGCCCTGCATTGGAATATGCTTGCAAGTTCTGGCACAACCATCTCACTGAGACAAGGGATGATATCACTTGTATCCTTGATGCTCTCTGTGATTTCCTGAAACAGAAGTTTTTACCATGGCTGGAGGTGGTTAGTGTCCTTGGGACTGCAAGAGAAGCTGTTGTTGCATTGGGGAAACTTATACTGTGGCTCCAGGAGGTTTGTTTGGGTCTACATTGAATCACCACATATTACTAATATCCCAATTCAGGTGGCTAGGGATGAGCAACTTCTTGATACTGTCAGAGACTACTTCCATTTTGTCACCAAGTTTTTTGAGGTCATCAACACTTCTGCCCCCCACATTTATCACTCTGCACTGGCAATATCCCCTAAACTGTCAATCATCCGGGAACTGTACCACAATCAGCATCCTAACACCATACCATGGGTGGTGTGTGGGGTCCCCCATTCATGGAACCAGCCCCCAACCATTCGAAATCATTATCAATCCTATGCTTGGTCACCCTGT
>Ga0307517_10005472_pt1 | contig 19119 bp, 25 predicted proteins | sample 23_EM_MG_FD_194515 | JGI IMG/M metagenome (GOLD analysis project Ga0307517, IMG submission 194515) | Populus trichocarpa ectomycorrhiza microbial communities from riparian zone in the Pacific Northwest, United States - 23_EM | ecosystem: Host-associated > Plants > Roots > Unclassified | place... | reverse complement strand
GGGGGAGGAAAGTCAGACGCCATGGCCCACGGGCACAGCACGGGAACGAGGAGACCATGGCGAGTCCGCCAACTCGGATCAGGACAGGAAGGTAAATCAGTAATATTATTTCATCATACGGTACCTGGTACAAAAAATTACATCCCCGATCGTCGACCATGGCTGGAAGACTTCGACGCCCTTGGCTGATTGTAGAGAGGGTTCAACGACCGAGGGTAGCATCACCCGGGTCTCCTTCTGATCGCTACGCCCGCGGTCACGAACCGTGCCTTTGAGTAAGACGGATTGAGGTGTTGTGGTGAGGATCTCGGTTGAATAGATGCGTAGATCCGGTTTGGTGTTGGATATGGATTGTAACGCGGTCAGCCATAGCGAATCGCTTGTTTCCTGTCGGGAATAGAGTGTTTTCGCGTGTTCGGCCATACCGCCCCTAAATGTACCTTCAGTGGTCGCGGAAGAGATACCAAATCCGACGAGTACCCACCTGACAAACTTTCGGGCCCTTCTTGACCCCTTCTCGGGACTGACCTCCAACCCTCTCACAGGCTCAGGTCCAGCAAGACCCTTATACCCGAACCGATCCATAAACAACGTCGTGACTTCCAAGTTCCCAGCCTCCGTACTCGGATCCATCGTGGTCGCGATCCGTGTATTGGATATCGTCGTCCTCTCCTTTGGACGGGGTGAGTTTACCGTGGCGGCTTCGAATAGCTGGGGAGGAGGATGTTTAACTGGAGTCATAGACCGTTTCACGGGGGTTTCGAGTGCGAACGCGGGTGCTGGCTTCAACCCGCCATTCGAGACGGGCTTCTTGTTAGATAGTTGGTCGAACGCGAAGGCATGTTTCACCGGTGTGACGGCAGACGCAGAGAGCGGTTTCTTGGGGGTGGCGACGTGCAGGGTAGCTTTACTCGTCGTCGGGGTGTTCTCAGAGAGCCGTACACGCGACGCTGACTCGCTCCTCCACTTAGATGGAGACGGAGCGATGGACACGTCGGGTGACAAGAATCGTGGAGGTACGGAAACGCGTGCTTGTACGAGGGGTTTCTTGGGGGTCATCGCATTAGGCAGGAAGATCTCTGGAACAAACGCCCTCTCGAAGACAACAGGCCGAGGTTTAGGACGTTTAGGAGTGGTAGAAATAAATCCATCAGGTTCAAATAGTCGAGGTCTTTTGGATGGAGGCTGAGGAATCGGGATAAGTTTCGCTCCTCGATCTGGGCAGCAGATCATTACCTCGTCGAGTGGCATGCGGATTCAGAAACTGGGACAGAGATGGAAGCGGTGGGGGCAGCCCACGGACGAGGGAAATACCGGGGAGGTAGAGACAACGAGTCAAGATGGGAGGATCGAGCGAGTCAGCTGAATGGACAAAAAAGAAGCCCACGGCGAGGGTCGAACTCGCAGCCTTCAGATCTCTGATTGTAAAAGTCTGACGCTCTAGCCGATTGAGCTACGCGGGCTTACCCTAGGTCCCTAAAATATGCGAACATACGTGTGACGGCGGAATGACCTGGAAACACTTTGATTTCGTGTTCGCACGGAACGGTACGATATTGATTCTATCGGGATATAATTTTCCTACGGTTTTACAGTGTGTTCTACATTGGGTGAGTTCTTGTTCTTCTAAGCCTCTGCGAGCAACGAGCGACCGTTCATGTCTGTGGAAAACGTCAGTGACCAGTAAATCACCAAGAGCACGTCGTTCATTACCCCCAGGTTGATCCAGTCCCTATCAACGGACACCATTCCAATCAGCAATGTCACTAGGTTTGTGTACAGAAACCACTCACAAGAAGGGCAAGAATCGTAGGAGCAACATCACACAAGGCACCGGGCTCGTCGCCCTCCTTATCCTCTGCAAACGAGTACTTCTTGGGATCGCCAGTCATAATGAATGGAACAGGGTTGGTGGTATGTGCAGTGTGGGGGTTTCCAGTCTCTTTGTTGATCATTTGCTCAGCGTTCCCGTGGTCAGCAGTGATGAGTAAGATGTATCCGGCCTCCTCGCAAGCCTCGTAGATTGTGTTGACGGCCTTGTCGGTAGCCGAGATGGCCTTGACCGCCGCATCTAAGATACCAGTATGGCCAACCTGCCATCGATCTATATAAGTGTTGTTTCCAAGATATGGCGGGGATTATCACACCATGTCAGGGGGAGCAAAGTTGCACATAATGAACTCGCGGTCCTTGGCTTTGACAACCCCCGCGACCTTGTCAGCGACCTCTTGTGCGCTCATATGCGGTTGAAGGTCATAGGTGGCGACCTTAGGCGAAGCGATCAAATGTCGCTCTTCGTTCTCGAACTGCTTTTCTACACCACCGTTGAAGAAGAAGGTAACATGGGCATATTTCTCAGTTTCCGCAATGTGTGCCTGCTTAAGACCCTTCTTGGAGAGCCATTCGGCGAGGACATCCGTCATACGCTGAGGGGGATAAGCGACTGGGAAGGGGAACTCGGCGTTGTACCTCGACATGGTGGTTATATGCTGGAGAAAAAGTGCAGTTAACCAGTGGCCGGGCTACTAGAGAAGAAAGTGTACCAGATCCTTCGGGATTTCGGTATCAACGACATCATCGAGTTTTCCTAGGACGGTGGCAATCTCTCGCATCCGGTCAGAACGGTAGTTGAAAAGGAAAAGGGTATCACCCTCTAGGGAGCGGTCAGCCCATTACAACGAGGCCAAATCCTCGCTGTCCGCACCTTTGATCCTTCCTTCATCGCCACCAATGATGATTGGCTTCAGGAACTCGTCCGTTTCATCCTTCTTGTATCTCTCCTTGATTGTGGCAATAGGGTCCTCAGATGCTTCACCCTCACCCTTGATCAAACATTCGGTAGCGATCTTGACTCTCTCCCATCTCTTGTCGCGATCCATGGCATAATACCTGCCGACGATGGTAACGAGCTTTCCGACCTTCTCCTTCTCGATGAAATCGAGGAGGTCCTTCGCGTACTTGTCGGAGGAACGGGGAGCCGTGTCACGACCATCACCCAAGAAGTGGACATAGACGTTCGGAACTTCGAGTTCCTTCGCGGTCTCAAGAAGCGCAAAGAGATGGTTGATATGGGAATGAACACCACCGTCAGAGATCTACGGACAGATTCATGAGTGTTGTGCTGTGATGGTCCTGTGGTTCGATCATACTAATCCGAGAAGATGCAGTCGACCGTTCCCATCTTTTGCACGCTTGAAGCTTTCGACGATCGTGGGGTTTTTGTGGAATTCCTTCTTCTTGATAGCCACATCTATTCTGACAATATCTTGCCAGACAATGCGGCCAGCACCGATGTTTAAATGTCTACGGGGGGGATCCGTGTTCATCGGGAGCTTGATTGTGGGGCGGAGGTTTTTAACTTACCCGACTTCCGAGTTACCCATGAGGCCATCGCTAAGACCAACAGCCAAACCGTGGGCAGCTAATGTGCGGTGACTGTGGTCTTTCGCAATCGTGTCCATGTTTGTGGTATCCGCGGCGTGGATCGCGTTGCCCTTCTCCTCCTCTGAAATACCCCAGCCATCGTGAACGCTGTGTGTGAGGAGGCGTATCAGAAGAACGTCGAGGTGAACATGAAAGTACCGATACATACATGAGACAGACCTTGTTTTTTACTTCGACCATCTTCAGTTATCTCGGGTATCGTAAAACTTTGATTGGACCGTGACGGGATGTCGGATGGAGGGAGCTGTTTGTACCTGTTTGGCTTCGATCCTAGCCTGTCCCTCTCCGCGCGAGCGGTCGGCGCTCTCTTTCAGAAGTACGAGCAGGACTACTACGATCCGGGAGGCCATCTTCATCCCAGCGGTGGGATTTTTCTTGCGACTTTAGACTGAAACTCTTGGTACTAGACTGATCCCCGGCCTAGCGAATGGGCGACGATTCTCCAAGGTTTGCCCCGGTGCGGTCCTGTACATTCTGTGGCCTTCGGTACCCCGGAATCCCCTGGGCCCGGCGGCCGCTTGGTCACAACCGAGACTAAAAGCTCCGTGGGGCATTTGGACGAGAAGCCATGGGTCAGACTTCCCTGTTGGGCTTGGTGGGAAGAACCTCCCCGGACATGTATGTGTCTTTGACAGTCACGCACTTTCAACGCGTTCTGTACACAACTCGGCTCCATAATTCCTCGTGGCTACATCGCACGCCTTTCTTTTATCACCTGCCTCCCACAGTGTACCCCCTCCTCGTGCGAGCAACGCGGACTGACAATCTCAGCTTGACGTTGCATCAAGCCACACACACGTGGGGCGATTATGTCCCACAACCGACCAGAGGGCGATGCACCAATATCATATATCCGAGGGTCGGGCCGCATCCGCTGGGTCAAGGGTGCGCCCTTTGTTTCAGTGCCTCCCGCCGCGATCGGGGAAGCCGGGTGGTGTTTGTCACCCTTGTTCAGGCGTGATTACTTTTTCCACCTTCACTGGGAACAATGGGATTACAATACTTGACCGGTCGTGCATGCTCTTCGCGGCGCCGGGGAACCGTTGCCTCTTGGCTCTCATTTCCTCTTCCACTGTTTACAGCTGTTCCCAGAAGAATATGAGCCATTGACGAGTATTGCGCGTGGAACAGGCCAACGCGGAGCCGCAGGACGCCTGCATTCGGCACTCCTTGTCTTGCTCTCATCCCACTGCAACCTCTCCGGGGCCAGCCCACGCCCCGGACCGAATATGTGCTTCTGTGCCCCCTGCAGGTTGGACTTACTCCTAGATGGTTTTCGAACCCGAGTATCCTTGGAGTTATTCAAATTGTAAGGATTGCGCCACAATCTGACCACCCGTCCGTTGTCGGCTTGACTTCGTGCGTTCACCATACCCCTCAGCTGGATCTTCGAAGTAACCGGAGGGCAGGACAAAAATTTAGGGCAAAATATTCACTCATCCATACGCCTTGCTCTCTTTTTCTGGCTTTCGCCTCTGTGCGCGGCCCCATCGAGGGTTCAACAGTCAGGCGACAGGTAGAGCATAATCGCTCAGTCCCCCCCACTAATCACGACGCCAACCCCCAGCGTATGGAGATCTTGCTGCAACAGTCAAACCTGGCTCAACTCCACCCTCCTCTGCATCATCCTCGCATTATGGGGGATCGGATCTCGACCACCCCCGACTCATGTTAGGTACCAATGTCGACAAACTTTCACTCTGCATTGGCCCGCCCTCTGGAAACTAGTATACCCCTTTTATCGGTTCATCGCCCGCAGTGCAAATTTAGGCACATCGCTAACGACCTACATAAGATCCGCCCAGCTTTTCGGAATGGGCAGCGGGTTCTTGGTTCATCTGGTCATACCGGCGGGATCCCTTAAATCAACATCCACGGGAACGGGAACCACATTATCGACACCGGCGGAGGTGCAGCGTCGGCACTCACTACCTCGACTGAAGCATAAAACCATCGCCTCGACCTTGCCCCTCAAACCATTGTCGCGATTTCTCCGAGATCGGAAACCGCAGCTGATACACAGCGACTGTTGGCATCGCGGCTGGACTAGTCCCCATGTTCCTCACACCCCGTTCCCTCGTAAAAGAGTGAGTAAAGGACTCCCATTCGATCGTATCATCCACGTGTCCAGTATTGTATCTGCTAATAAAAGAGGAAAAAAGAGTTAGAGAAATCCACCCCACTGTCCCTAAGATTCAAAGCCACGAGACTGCGTTGAAGAAAAAAGATAGATGAAGCGGTGGGGGTGGGATGTAGGAGAGCGACGGGCAGAAGAGTATGACCTCGTCATTCTTGGAAACCACCCAGAGCACGCATCCCCTCGACCACCCTCCGATAATCCCGCAGCAAATCCCTAATCTCCGAAAGCCGAAGATCCTCCTCACTACATTCCAAGAACCTTTGGACAGGTGGCGCGATCCGCATGGGAACCGGTGAAGGCGCTCTCGACGACAACGAGGTTTCGTTCCCATTCCTCAGCACCGCGGGGATCAGAGAGTCCCTCGTCATGTTCGGTGAAATAGACTGTAATACGTAAATCGAGATCAGCGAAACATGACTGGGAGGGAGAATGGTCGGTAGAAAAGGTGGGGTTTACCTTTGCATCCGAACTGGGATCGAGGGCATGGGACAGCTTCTGCAGGCCCGGCACATTCGCCAACCTATCTGCGATATTCTTCCGTCCAAAAGCGGCTTTTCTCCTCCGTCTCTTCCTCTCACTCATCATACTCTCAAAGCTCTTGATGCTCCTCACGTCGTGTTCCTCATCTTCCTCATCTTCCTCTCCCTCCTCACTGTCCGCTTCGCTCTCAGAGGATTCGTGGGTCTCGTCTCCAGCTCCATCAACCCTAGAGTGTTTGGATGCTCTCGAGTTTGGTCGAGAAACTTCCATCATCTGCTGTCCACTTTCATCAGCCGTCGTGTTCGATTGGTTCGATCTTTGTCTGGCGATGGGGAGGGAAGCGGCAAGATTGGCGATGGAGAAACCATTTTCCCTTTTCAGCAAACCAAAACCGGGTTTCGACTCCTGAATGACAACCTCTGAAGGTTGTGACACATTCTGCTCGTGCTGACCGCCAGGTAATAGAGCTCGCAAGACACCGAACGAAGAGTCAACCACACCTGACAAAACCTTGTTCGCGGATCCGGCGATCGCATCCACTTGTTGTTCGACCCGGCCCCGGAGTCGTGTCGCCGCACCCGGTTTAGAACCAATCGTGGATGGCGTCGGCGAGATCCCATCCACACTCCCGACGCTCGCACTCCTGCTCCTCGCCACTGGTAACGGTGTCAAGTCCGATGCGTTGACGCCCTCTGCTTGGAGACCAAGAGCAGCCAGGTCGACGTTCTCGAGGAACTCCGCAACAGCGAGGAGGTTGATCAAACAATAACTCTCTTCCCCTCCGAACGATTCATTCCTAAACCGCTGGATGTACAAGAGATGGGAGAGGAGGTGGGGAGGATTCGATTTGACGACGGAATAAATCATCAGCGGAAGGATTATATCCCCGGAGACAGGAGTAGGTTTGAAGGGTTGGGGTTCATCAGGAGGATGGAGGTCATCCAGCGGTGGTGATTGCGAGTGCTCTGGGTCCGGTGTGAGAGCCGCCGGTGTTGAATAGCCGTTGTCTCCTCCGTTCATCATTGGACTCTTAGGTTCGACCGGTGGCTGTGGTAGTGGCTCCAACTCCTTGATTTGGAGCGTTAGCGGTGACGGCGCAGGACTCCTTGGGCCAATCGATAGCCCGGATCCTTCGGCCTCCGCCCTTAACCTGACAGGCGGAAGCTTCGACAGTTCCTCTGGAGACGGCTACGTCAAACCCCGGTATTGAAGTACGAAAACTTACTTACCCACGATAACTTTGTGAGCCTTGACCAACAGCGCAGACTTCTCAGCTGGTCTTCGGGAGTCGGGGGAGTCAAGCTGGGTTAGAGCTGTGCGGCGATGAATAGATACCCAGCGTCCGAATCCTGAAGTAACTTACTCTCTCCACACGCATTTATCACGTCCCTCATCTCACCTGCGGCACTCGGATCTATCTCGACACCGAGATTCTCTAGACTCAGATCGAGCAAGTTAAGAGCTGCGATCCTAGAAGAGAGTGCTTCGTCATGCGACAGATCATCTGAGCTCGAAGGGGTGAATAATCTAAGTTCAGAACTCTGAGGAGGTCTCATAAAAAACTTGGGTTTCGTACAGCTCACCGATCGTAGAAGAGATCACAAACAGTTCCTTCGACACACTCCATCACCTGACGGACCTTTTCTTCTTCAGTCTGTTCTACGAACATAGGATTCGCCTGGGCTCTCTCTTTCTCACTTCCACTGACTTCTTCCTCCGTAACACTGACGAGCGAGGCGCGATCGGTGCCAAATCCAGGGGCCTGGGGAGCAAGATCTCGCTTTAGCTTGGATGTGCGCCGAAGTTTTTTGACAACCGCGTCGGTGATCTCGCCATAGAAACCCTGAACCGTCCCGGAGATTTCTTCTGCCTCAAATACAAACTCGTTCACAACGTAGACCTCCCCTAAGGTCCTGGAGGTTTTTGTCTTGATAAATGGGAAGAATGACTTCTCCAACCACTCAACAACCATGTTGACAAGCCAGTTTGACAGGCCACTGTTCTTATTGTCAGATAGCGAATTCTTCACTTCTTCCCGCAACTCCTTACAGACTGCCTTGGCGACGACAGGGAACTGTATTCGCTTGTCGATTGTATGGACTGGGATCTCGATTGGGTGGTCACCGGCTTCATCTGGGAGCGTGGAGATTGACGTTGCAGGTGAATCAGTCGGGGCGGTGGAACTCGGGGCAGAGGTGCTGGTCGTTGATTTAGCACCGAAGAGTGAGGCGAACGGATTGCCTAGTCGAGATTGAATCGGGGTGGGCGGTTGTCCAGACGACTTCGGAAGGGTACCTGGGCGGGGAGGTAGAGGGGGCTTGTGGATTGGTGGAGGACGGGGAGGTAACGGAAGGTGAGAGACTCCAGAATCAGTGCGGGTGAGCGCGAAAGTGGGATAAGCACGGGTCGTGACGGGGAGAGGGGGTAACGAAGCGAGACCGGTTGATCGTGTGGCTGGGATCAGTATCTTCTCGTACACTTTGGATGACGGGTGTATACTTGAACGAAACACAAGTTGATCACCGTATAGAGTCGCACGTAGTCCAGAAAGGGTAACAAAGGGTGAGACGGAGTCCGCAGCGGGTGGGAGATTATCACAGAACACGACGTGCGAGTTGATGAACTCCGCGGTGATGACCTCGGTGCTCTGCTCACGGGGAAGGAGAAGTGTAGCCTGTGAGGGGGAAATAAATGCAAATCCCGGTCCGATGTTGAGACTGCTCACCTTGTCTATCGAGAGGGCGTGCCAAGTCTCATTCCACTCTGGGCTGTGGTCAGATTCATGAATGAGCTTTTCCAGCATAGCCCATCCAACACTCGAGGCATCCAACCCTATGTTTTGAGCAGCGGCTTTGAGGTTCATGACTTGTAGTTTGCTTGTGGCGTCACCATGGTGGGGTTGTGGTGTGGAGACGGAGAGAGGTGAATGGTTGGTCGTCCCGGTGGTCGCGATGCTAGAATGTACGCGTTGTTTGGGTATATACGGAACATAGCGAGTGGTGGTAGGGTATTGGTTGTTGGTAGAATCTAGTGGGGAGGTGGTGGTGGAGGAGAGATTCGAGGATGGCGACGGGGACAAGAGGGGGTGGGTGGCGAGGGGTTCACGTAGACTGGGGCTTGGTGAGGCGGAACGCTGGATGCGTTGTCCATGAGAGCGACCGATGCTCGTCGCAGGAAACAGAGAGTCCCGACTGCCACCGGACATCGTGCAAAGCAGCCGCGAGGTGTTTTATTCTCCCGCTTCGCCCGATCGCGACTCCCAGTTCAGCCGGTCGTCGAAACGAGCTTTGCTTTGGACGAGAACTCACGCTAAATCAAGTCTGCTCAAGTCGCTCTTGCCCACGGATGTCGTGTCTTCAGTCGGGTGTAGGGGCGATGTGGGTGCACTGTATAAGCGGAATACCGTGAAGGCGATCGACCCAACCGACGCTTTCTTCGCTTGACCGACCACCCACCCTCCAGCCAGAGCGATTTAATTTCGCCGTTGCATCTACCCCGGAAGAGCGAGGGGACTTTCTGGGGAATATTTATTCAGAATTTCGGGTGGTGACCTCACTCCAGGAGTCCAAGACCACGGCACAGTCACGGTGGTTTAGGCACCGACCGGCAATTGCCGCGAAAGTTTCTTGAGATCGATTTTGGGTCATCTTCGCCTCTGTGATATCTGGTTCACTCATCGGTCCAGTCTTTCTCCCTACACGAGACCGACATGGCTCCCCAGTCAGCATCCAAGCAAAAGCGTCTTGCAGAAAAGGCCGCCAAACAGGCCGCCAAGCAGAAAGCCGGAGCTTCATCCACCACGACATCAACTCCAGCGGGATCTGTCAACGGAAGTTCCGTGAATACGCCCCTTACAAGCCTGTCCGCTGCAGGCAGTACCGAGGATCTCAATGCTATGGAGAAACTCAAGCTTGCGACGGAAAGGTAAGTAGATCTATTCCACATATCCAACTCACTGGTGACCTGCGGTTTCGCAGGAGTGCCGCTGGCGTCTTGGTCTCTGACGCAAAAGGCCGAGATATCAAGATGGATCAATACACACTCTCCTTTCATGGCCGACTCTTGATCGAAGGAGCTGAGGTTTCCCTGAACTACGGCCAACGATATGGTCTTCTTGGGGATAATGGTTCCGGAAAGGTACTCTGCTCACTCATGCGTTTCTTCATCTGACCCGGCTCTGTTAGTCTACTTTCCTCCAATCAATTGCTGAACGAGATATTGAAATCCCCGAACACATCGATATCTACCTTGTTCGCGGTGAAGCCGAACCTTCAGAAACCAATGCCCTGGATTTTATCATTGCCTCAGCAAAGGAGAAGGTTGCCAAGCTCGAGCAACGCATCGAGGACCTCTCCGTCGAGGGTGACGAAGCGGCTCTTGATGCCGCTTACGAGGAGTTGGAGGAGTTGGACCCCAGCACTTTCGAGGCTAAGGCTGGAAGTATCCTCCATGGTCTTGGGTTCGGCCAGAAGATGATGCAGAAGCCGACAAAGGATATGAGCGGTGGCTGGCGTATGCGCGTTGCTCTCGCTCGGGCCCTTTTCGTGAAACCACACCTGTTACTCCTCGATGAGCCCACCAACCACTTAGATCTTGAGGCCGTCGTCTGGTTGGAGGCCTACTTGTCAACCTACAACCACATCCTCGTCGTTACCTCGCACTCCCAGGATTTCATGGACACCGTTTGCACAAACATCATGGATCTGACAACGAAGAAGACACTCGTGTATTATGGTGGTAACTATTCAACCTACGTCCGAACGAAGGCGGAGAATGAGGTCAACCAGATGAAGGCCTACCACAAGCAACAGGAAGAAATTGCTCACATCAAGAAGTACCACCCAATCTCGGATCCTAATTTGGACCTTTGCTGACGTTTCCCAGATTCATCGCCTCCGCCGGTACATACGCCAATCTCGTCAAGCAAGCAAAGTCTAAGCAGAAGATCATCGATAAGATGGAGGCTGCTGGTCTGATCGAGAAGGTCGAAATGGTCAAGACACTTCGCTTCAACTTTGATGATGTCGGAAAACTTCCTCCGCCGATCCTTGCATTTAACGATGTGGCCTTCTCCTACTCAGGAAAGCCCGAGGATTACCTGTACAAGGGATTGTCTTTCGGTATCGAGTAAGTTGTTCACCCAATCGATCGGGGTAGAGATAACTGATAGAGCCCAGTATGGACTCTCGCGTTGCTATCGTCGGGCAGAACGGTACTGGCAAGTCCACACTGCTCAACCTGATCATGGGAGCACTTCAACCTGTAGCGGGGACCGTTTCCCGGCATGTCAACTTGAAGCTTGCCAAGTACTCACAGCACTCCGCCGACCAACTCCCCTACGACAAGTCACCTCTTGACCACATCCAGTCGTTGTATCACCAAAAGTACCCTGAAAAGGATCTTCAGGCGTGGCGAGGTCAGCTCGGACGGTTCGGTTTGTCAGGAACCCATCAAATATCGCCAATTTACCAGTTATCCGACGGTCTGCGGAACCGGTACGTGCATCGTATCTCCTTGATAAGTGTACTCACCGGTTCACATAGTGTGGTGTTCTCCCAATTGGCTATGGAACACCCACACATTCTCCTTCTCGGTAAGCCCGCTGGTATCAAACTTCGCAGTGCATAACTGGCTGACGTCCGTACGCAGATGAGCCGACTAACCACTTGGATATGAGTTCCATCGATGCCCTCGCAAGGGCAATCAAGGAATACGAGGGCGGTGTCGTTATCGTATCTCACGATTTCCGTACGTTTCATCGTCCGTCGCATGGATCTGTCACATTCAATCGCCTTCTCCAGGTCTGATCTCCCAAGTCGCCAACGAGTTGTGGGAAGTGAAGAATCGCAAGATCCGCAATCTGACCAGGGAGGACATCAGTATCGTCGACTATAAAAAGATGTTGGTCCGGAACAGTACGTTGTCTAGCTCGTATGGGCTCACCTACCAGCTGACGGATAAACACAGGTTTCGCCGCGTTGGAGAAGGCCAAGCTGTTCAGCAAAACCGCAGCCAAGGGCAAAACATGAATGTCCAGGACGAGCCTGCGTTTGCACACCCAGCTTGTTGTACTGTGTTATATCTGTTGTACGGCCGTCATGCCCACCGTGTGTCCAGATTTCATCACCATAGATTAGATTGTTTCAATGCATTAGTACATGTGTTTTACATCAAGAAACGTAGAATTTGTGACTCTCGTGCATTAGTCCCCCAAACCTCCACAACCCCGACTGCTGGGCGTAACGGGGGACCACTCAATCATCCTCCTCGAGCTCCTTCATGAGATCTTCGTCACTCAAAATGAAATCCTACGTGCCGTCCGTGAGAAACCCTGAGGTTCGACGAAGAGAACCCAAAGTGGGGCTCACCGCGGGATCGATGTCCATCATAAGCTCCGCCATCAAGTCTTGCTCCGTGTTGGAGGTCTTTTTAAGTGCAACCCAATCCCTCTCCGGTATCTCCGGTAAGCTACACCCGGCGACAGCCAGAGCATCTGCTCCATCGTTCCCCACATTACCCGAGTGACCCTTGACGTACTCGAACTGAACTGGTTGACCGGATCGCTGACGAGTTTCGAGGAGGGTGAGGGTGTAATCGATGAGTTCCTTGTTGGTTACGGGTTTGCCCCCCGCGGTCCTCCAACCGTTCTTGCGCCAGTTGAAAGACCATGCTGTCAACGCTATATTGGGATACTTATTGTCAGGTTCGAGTGAAAGTGAGAGGTAAGGAGAACGATCTGCACCTTTTTGGGAATATTGAGAGTCCGTGCGGATGATGAGCGTGTTTGAACTTTGTGGAACCGTCTCCAAAACGCGTGCTATGGCCTGAAATATGTTAGCCCACACGTTAGATCGGAATCCTAAAGTGTGGCCAAAGACGTACGATCAACTCTGCTCTGTTATTTGTCTGCGGACCAGGGCATCTCTCAGATAGGTTCCTGAACCCGATCAACTTCGTTGAGACAGAGAAAGAAGGGAGGAAGCACCGTACCTTGGATCGTGGGGTCCCCACCACACACCGATACCAGCCGTCGCATCACGCGCTCCGTTCCCCTTGCACGCACCGTCGGAATACACGATATCGACGGTAGTGTTCTTGGGAGCGGCGATCCTCGGCGGTTGAGCTGGCGCTGGCATGGGAGTGGTCACTGCCACAAATGTGGGTCGAGGCAACGGCTTCGAGGCGGGCATCGGAGCAGGAATCGACGGTGCGTAAGTGGCGGCAGTACTGCTCGTGCTTGTGAAAATAATACTGGGGGGCGATGCGGTGGATATTGCAGGTGTTGCGGTTGTAGTAGTTTGTGGGTTTACAGGGCGTCGCGGGAGGTTAGATCTGTACCACTGCTCTGCTTCGGGTAGCGCCTTGAATTTTTTGAACTTGGCCCCAGGGAACCCCTGGACATACGACTGGGTTTCATCCCTACGCACATGCGTTATTCAGCCACAGTTCTAAAACGCCCTCGTACTACACCGCGATCGCATGAACAGATCCCAAGCGATCGCTGCTCAAACGTGACATGAAACAACCAAAGGGGCATACCAATCCGTGAACACGCCAACCTTGCGCCCCTTACACACGGCGTAGAAACCCGTAACCACCTTGGGCATCGCAGAGAGATTGGGGTTTAGCCAAGAAGAGTATTTGGCTACTCTTAGCGCGACACGAGTCGCTTTGAATCTCTTCAACGTGGTGATGGATCCGAGGCTGAACGCGTGGGTGTTCATGAGCATCACGTGCCCGGGGTTTCATTGATGAACTGCCGGACCGGGTCAGCCGACGAACGGGTGCATCCCACGACGGTCTGCCTATATGTGCTCCTATGCACCCCCTGAAGCAAGCACGATGGTGGACCCGGCGACGCCCAGGGGTGTACGGGCGGAGATATAACTCTCTCACTCGAAATTTCCGATTTAAGCATCTGTAGCTCCTTCACGATGTTCCTCAACCCACCTCTCAAAAGCCCATATGGAATCGACGACTGGACTAGAGGGGCGCCAGCTTGGCGTTTACAGGAACCTCTGTTATCAAATTAGGTTGTATTTATCGAAAAATGCGAGAGATGGATATCTGGAGATATGCTACAGTGCCGGTCCCACCAGGAGCACCAAAGGAAATCAAGACGAGAGGTACCTAGGGTATTTTTCGTTATTCAATATAAACTCTCCAACAACTTTTCTGAAAATCCACGGTAACGCTGGCCTCATGTGATAGGAACCGATGATCACGAGTGAGTGAAGTTGGTTTCCAGAGGACGCGCGGCAGTCCAGGAAGGTCGTGAGTGAACTCCAATCACCACAATCCACAACCACCCAGTCCAAAAAAAGGTGTCGGAGAGAAGGGAAGATCTCCCCATCCCTATCAAGGCCGGGGTTCGGAAATGCGGCGGGTAGAGGTGTTCTGTCGAAATGTAGTGTCCTTAGGTTTGGCAATTGAGCGGATAAGTCCTTCATGTCCACGGGTTTACGATATCCATGGAAGTAGACAACATCTTCCGGTGGAATGTGTGCGATAAGATCGAGGGAAACTTTCTCCAGTAGGTCCTTGAAAGGCACTCGATTTAGCTCGATAGTGATCACCACAAACGGGTTCATTTGTGCCGGTGAAGAGAGGTCGATTCCGCCTGCATCGCCAACGTGGAGTACGATGTGATCCTCGGAAGAAAGGAAAAGTCCCAGTCCACTTTGAGACCTCCCACGACAACGAAGGTAGTCCCGAAGGAGGGGTCCGATGATTTGTGAAATATCTGCAACTTTACAGTCCTCGAGACTGACGGTCAGATTGTCCATATTGCTGGGATGGTCCATTTGTTGGAGGAGTCCGATGACGTGTCGCGCTGAGTCTCCGACCAACTCGAGTTCCCTCAGGTGATGGAGTGACACTCGAAAGGAGGACTCGCCACCACCGTCATCAAGGAACCCACACCCGCAAAGTAAAACTTTCTGAAGGGTAGGTATGGAGGCAAGCGTTGAGAGCACTTGGGACGTGGTTGTTATTGTTGAGGGATCGCTAAAGCCGAGGGCTAGGGTTGTGAGGGCGGGAGTTCTGGACATTATGAGGCCCCACGATGAGATCGTGCAGTTGAAGAGCTCGAGACGTCGCAGCTTTGGGAAACGGTAGTGGGCGAAGAAGTCCGAGATGTCAATTGATGTAAATGTGCTATCATCCCGTAGAATGAGCGACTCCACACTGTTGGATCGAATCCCCTCGCAGTCGGCAGTCAATGGGAGAATTATAGAGCTTAGAAGCTCTGAATCTCCTGCAATGAGATGGATCCGCCGTATGGTGTCCCGCGCGGCACGATCTTGAAGTGCATTTCGTAGGGTGCCAATGAGAGTGTCCCCTGGGTACCACATCCCGTCCAGCACGAGATCGAGCGGGCTTGTTGGATGTCGATGATGCCGCTTCGCCCAATCTCGCAAGTTGTTGCCCCAGAAACTCCAAGGCTCTGGAGTGCGAGAGGCGACCTCGAACCAGTGACGGCAAACGAGCAGGAAGTTGTGGGATCTCTTCTCCAACCTGCCAAAATCTTCCTCGAGGATGACGTTCCAACGGAAAATGTTCCCGAGTACTTCGGGCGGGAGTGTGGATATGTTCAACAACGAATTCTGAGCGCTTTTGAGCTTTATGATGGCCATCTCATGCTCTCTGATAACCATTTCGTGCCCTCTAATCTGCTCCTCCAAAGCCCGTATGGATTCGATATTGATTTCGCCGCTCAGCCTGTTCTCCAATCGGGTTAGGTCGTGATACACCATAGGTGACGAGTCTGCTTACATTGTGAAATCTTGTGGATCTAGCTCGCCGCTGTTGGTAAGAGCTGATAGTGACATCGCGTCTTGATCGTGGTTTGTGGAGAGATTGAAGGTGATCGAGAGTCTGCGATTTGGAATTTGACTTGAGTGCAGTGTGTACTACATGACACCGATTGCAATTTATCAATGGCAGAGTTCGACCCTCAGTATTACAGGTGTAGTAATGGCGAATTTGGTGGAGCCAAATGGACGAGTGCAATCACAGTATTCACGCGGGGGGGTGGGGGGGGGGTTGACAGTGGCTTCGAGCATTCTGCCTCCTCGAAGGAGAACATTGAGGAGGGAAACCCAGCCGCCATCGGAAAAATAAATGATAGATTTTGGACATCATGAGCGTATTTTGACCTATCGCGAACATTATGATGCCATTTTGGTGTCATCCTGACTGCGACGATCTGTCGCGACGGCCTCATGAGGTTCAAGAGGTTTTTCCGATGGCAGTGGCGGCGCGATTACGTTCAAGTTCTCTCGCTATAATCTCCTCCCACGTTTCCTTACTCGTTGAACTAGTTTTAACTGTTTTCCTGGTTTCTACATCTTCCTTATCCTATCTTCACACCAACTGAAACACCCTGACACAGCGACACTCCCGGCGCAGCGCGACGGGCTTCTGTATCTCGTCCACGGTCCCGCTCTTCCCACTGGTTCTTCTCACCCCGGAAAATTCGTTAGGGATTGTCCGCGGTGCGGGAACACCTCCGAAGGAGACGTGCCATAGGTGCCCAGCGGCGCGTAAGCTGTCTAGTTCCCGGGTCGGAACCGGGAGTACTCTAGTACACAAACCTACGAGATACAACATGAAGAAAAGAAAAACAAGTGGGGGAAGAGAGAACCCAGGGAATGACACCAGAGCTGGGGAAATGTAGACGAATTATGACCTCCGTTCTGCATCCACAATGGGAGTTAAACCGCTGTCCTCGCCGGTGAATTTCTCGATAACCACTTGTAACCCGTGACCCCGGAGAAGATCGATGACGAGACGAGCTTCCTCCGATTCATATCCACCGTCCCGGACCCACCGGAGGTAGAGCCTTTTGAGTGACCGCAGGCACGGAGTCTCCACGAGAGCTACGATGCCTTCGAGAGTTGCTTGGCTGATATTCGTCAGGCGGATTTCCTCGATCATCGGCGCTCCCTGCAGGAGCGCAATCAACGTGCGAGAGTTACATTCCGCCCAGAACACTGACAGACTCTTCAATCCGGCCGTGGAGATCCATGGGCTTGAGAAGTCCCTGTTCCTGGGGTCCGCTGATCCGAGATTTGCGAGGAGTTCGAAGATCGGGGATGGATAGTCGTAAGCGAACAGCCCTGAGTATTCATCTTGGTAGACGTTGATGTCCACCAAAGAGAGCGTTTCGAGTGTATCCGGAATCTGAAACATCCTGAGAAATTCACAGGTAAAGTTGATGCGCGTCCATCCGAGCACAAGGCACTTCAGCGCCGGTAAATGCACGAACGGGATCCGGGTCCGGATGGGGAGGATGTAGGAGGCCGGCCAATACCCAGAGATGTCCAAAACTTCGAGCCTGGGAGATGCGGCCAAGATCGTAGCGAACTGTTCGAAGTCCGGACCATTTATGAAATGCTGGTTCCTTATCTCCAGTTTTCGGAGATTCCGGAAGGAAGTCGCGGCCGGTGTCCAGTCCGCGGGCACAGAAACAAGGGACACCTCTCGAAGTTTATGCATGAGGGTCCCAGCGCCGCCGAACAAGATCGGCAATTCAACGGACCGGCCGTAAACCAATTGAAGGTATTCCAACCCTAAAACCTCGTTGGATAATTCGAGGGATATCGATTCCAGCAAAGGAAGGCTTGGGATCACCCATGTCCGAAGGAGCTCGCGGATCAGACTCCATGTGTCCGACCTGATGGAGAAGGACCTCCAACGGTTCTCAGAACCCCGAAGTGCCCTAATCACGTCCGGGAGCCAGGCGAGATCCGCCAACGGATGCCAATCCTCCTGGCTGAACCAGTCCCGGGAGGGGTCGCAGAGGTCTATTTCGACGTCTATGACCTTCGGCTTGGAAACCTTGAGCCATTTCTGTGCGGCAGAAAGTTGGTCGGCGTGAAGGGGACAGGCGAAAGTAACTTTGGTCCACAGATCTGGCGTTACGTTGGCGATGTTGTTCCAATCTTTATTCACCAGGCAGAGAGCCTTGACCCCATGAGAACGCGCCCCTTCCGATGGAAGTACTGTGAACTTGAAGATCTCCATTATGACCTCGGGAGGAACCTTGGTGATAGGGCCAGGCTGGGATATGACGTCACGCTGGGTCCCCTTCGGGAGCTGAGTGACTCGGAACATGGTGGCTGTAGAGAATAAGGCCATCAATGATGAGTCCAATGCAATGCTCCGCGAGACGAGCTTACTTGGGGTGACGTTGCGAGAGCCCGAGGTATTGGTTAGCCTTGGTGCACCTGCTACGGCTTATATACAAGCCCATCACCAACTGGTCTCACGGGACTCTTTATTTGCCATGGTGTCTGCGAGCGGAGTGGCAAACTTAGTAGCCATGGCTTGACAAAGCCACACCAGACGACCGTTTCGGCGCGAAGCCGTGGTGGCAAACGTGACGGAAGTGGTTTCAACCCATCACGGACGGATGACGTTGTTCGCTTTAGATGCCCCCATGGTCTGCGCAATCGCATGTGAGAGTAGGCGTCACTGGAACGTTGGCCATGGTTTGGGTTGGCACTGGAGGTTCACGGGTGTTGGTTGGATGGCCCTGCGGGTAAGGTGCGCGGAGGGTTGACGCCTGACCCAACAATTTAGCACAAATGCTCATAATAAGGACCAGAGAGTCTAGTCGTAAGGGGCTGGCGGCGGAAAGAGTGGCCGGTGGAGCCGTGCCACGGAGGTGTTCCCGCCGCGGTTTGCCATGGTTTAGCATCACTTGGTGGGGACCATGGCGGTTAATACGAAGGTCCGGGTATTGGGCGATCCAAAAGAGCGGCTCATGAGGGAAGGGTATCACACTCGGCGTTTCGGCGACGAACCTTTGAAAGTTTGGAGTCAAACGCAGCAAGCGTGGGACACTTTATTGCCACGAGCTTATGGCACCCGAACGCAAGGTCACGGGCAGAACAAATTGTGGAAATAACAGATAAAATATCATACTGAGTGACTGTCCGTAGGTCTGTACGATGTGCACACGAATATCCATGCACTTATAAGGGAACTGTCAGGACCCCGACCGCTCTGTCGGGTCGGGGAAATTGTCTTCAAACCGCGCATCTGGAATT
>Ga0307517_10005471_pt1 | contig 19120 bp, 24 predicted proteins | sample 23_EM_MG_FD_194515 | JGI IMG/M metagenome (GOLD analysis project Ga0307517, IMG submission 194515) | Populus trichocarpa ectomycorrhiza microbial communities from riparian zone in the Pacific Northwest, United States - 23_EM | ecosystem: Host-associated > Plants > Roots > Unclassified | place... | reverse complement strand
CGTACCCACGCGACGATATGGAAAGACTTGGAATAAGCATACCGAGGATCGGTGGATAACAAATCCCGACCGAACGGCGAAAAGAGCATACGGAAGTGCGAATGAGGGGGGGGGAGAAGGAAATATCAGCAGACTTATGTATGGAGGCGAGCCCAGTCAGCGGGCGACGCAGAAACGGTAGGAAAACCACCAGGGTTGGGTGGGGAGAACTTTGTTCTCTAAACGCCTCGGACAGTGCATTTGGTGAGGATGGGACGAAGTTGAGGTCGCTTAACGAGGAGGGACCGTGAGAATCGATCTTCATTCGCTCTCCGCCTCCTCGCCCGGAAGGCTGAGGCTGGTTCGCGTTCCGGGTGCCGTACAATGTGCTCGTCGAGTCATCCTCTCTTGTAAAATGGGGCATGACTCATATGTCAATCCCCTGCATGTATTCACCGGCATGTCGTCTGGCGTCACGGCGAATTCGCGCGGCCCTCAAACTCAACAGCGATCCAATATGAGGGGTAAGCAATCAAAGATGGGGATGGTAATAATAAATGCTGCCGAGCCCGCCATCTTTTCACTTTTTGAGGAGGGAGCCATCCAGACCGAGCCCCCGTCGGCCGAGAGCCCAGGACGGAGGAATCGTGAGAAAAGATCCTCATTGGTTGCCGGAAATCTCCTCCACATGAGCGCCTAACCTCGCCAGTCCGCGAACTTGAGACCAACAGAGTGCTCCGGGGCGCCACTCCACCGCCTGAACCCAAGCCTTTCATAGAACCTCCTCGCATCGCCGTTCTTCATATCCATCCCCAGGAACACGCCATCAAGCCCGACTTCATCCCTGAGGTACTCCACCGCCCTCCCAATCAGCTTCCTCCCCCAACCCTTTCTCTGGTAGTCCTCGAGGATATCGATGTGGAGGTGAGCGGGCGAGAAATCGACGCATTCCTGTTCGGTGGCATCCATGTTTGAAATCAATTTGGCGTAACGTTCATCCTCCGGCTTCCCCGCGATATTATTTCCGGCTTCCACGGGGTATTTCAGCGCAAGAGAAGGCCACCATGTTTCCCTGGCGGCATTCTCAAACGCACGGGTATCGGTTACGCCGAGAATATACCCCACCACTTCCTTGGTGTCGTCTCGTTCGATTACAAAGCCCCAAGTGTATGGTAGCTTTACGTAGGGTACGGCGTACACGAGGCCGGGGAGCTCTGGGTAATCGTGCAGGGCTTCCCCGGATTTTCCTGCGTCGCAAGTCAAAAGGCAGATCTTAGACAAGGCCGCTTCGTCTGCCTGGATCACAATGCGTCTGGTCAGGGTGTAAGGATGGTGGTAGACAGCGGTCTGACCTCGACAGCTTTTCGAATCGTGATCGACATACGGTGTGGATATTTTTCCTACAGGCGAGTTGGTCGTTCCCGATTGGGTGTGCTCAAGCGAGACAACAGGGGAGGCGATTTGATCCCAAATTGGTTACATAATCAACCGAGATGCGCTACCATTGGACCGATCCCATCATCAGCCAATCCGTTGCGGCCATCGGAGTTGCCATTGGCTCGCGTTCACTTTCCGCCTCGTCCAGACCCTCCTGGGCCTGCTCCGCCTTCTTCCTCAGGGGGGCTAGGTGCCATGACTACAATTCCCGCACCATGTTAAATCGCGTGCGGGCGGAAGGGAGTTGGGAACTGACCGAGGATAATCATCAAGGGGAGAATGTAAATCCAGTACTTCTGAATGAAACTCTTCTCAGGCGGAGGTGTGACAACCTGGCCTTCGGGCGTAAGAGATGGAGGTGAGCGCAACTCCGGCCTAGAGTTGCGTTCGATCAGTTCCAGATCATATACACGTTTGCTATCTGTCACCCGACCGGACCAACCAGAACACGAGGCCGGATCTAGCTGGTCGGGGGGGGTGGTTAGGATAACAAATGAACTGGAGAACCCACAAGGGCGGAAGTCTCGGCTTCTGGATGTAGACGGTGGTGTTCGCGAACGCGATGGGCTTGATCACTCGAGTCTCGGCCTGCGTCGCGGGAGGACAGACACCATCACGCGGAAGGGGTGAAAGGAAATAATTGATAGCGGATGGTTCGCCATTGCCAGCCAAATGAAGGAGGATAGAGTCAGAAGACGCAGCATGCAAGTGGCACTGTCGGGTTCGCCGAGAAATGGATTAATTCATGATTACAACGGGTGATCATGGAAAGGACGGGGCTCACGGCCTTTACGGAAGAGAGAAGCCGGTCTTCCGACGACAAATCTGATTCTCGCTCAAAGGCAAGCTGGTAGAGGGCCTCGTCCAGCTGTCCGAGCGTGTTCAGCTGGGAGATGAATTTGGAAAAAGACACGAGATCGGTTTCTAGACTGGACGCGTCAACGACTGCGCCATGGAGTAGAGTGCCACGTAGAGAGAACTGGGCAGCAGGTGCATGGGTGGGGTGGTAGATCCTGTGGTAGAGAGCCTTCGCGTCCAGACCGGAGACGAGAGCGGCGAGGATTGCTAGCCAGGTGGGTAAGCGGAAGTGATGCATCGGTTTGGAGAGGGACAAGCCAATGATTGCGGCCGGAAAGCGTGATTGGACGCTACCAAAACAAGACAGATTTACCAAAAAAGGCAAGGGAAGGTGATTGGACGTTGGGTCTCGACCACTGGTCGAGTTGTTCGAGGCCAACCAGCTTTCAATCAAAAGGCTCACTTGGAAAATGCCCCTCTCCCCTCTCTCTCTCCCCATCCCAGCCCAGCAATGCAGCGAGCCCATCTCCCAACCCCTCCCCAGTCGCCATCCACCACGGAATTGTCCATCGAGCCAATCAACAATTCCCTCGCTCTCCTAAACCACTTGACCGCCTTCTATCAGCAAGAGCGCTATTGGACTCACCACACCCGCGCTGCCCTCGAGTCCGCCCTCGCCTCCACCGTCAAGGGCACAATCACCCTCTCCGCCGACGCCGACGACGTCGACTCGAACCTCACCTCCTCTCCCCAATCCACACCCTCGACTTTATCATCTACCGCCGGCCTCTCAGACGACTCTGACTATGCGTCCATCAAAGCCGAACCACTCACTCCAAAAATAAAGTCTATGGATCTTCAGCAGAGGAGGAGGACCAGGAAGAAGAACAACCTTCGGCTTAAACTCGGCGGTATCGCTCCACCCATTATCAAGCAGCAGGGCACGCGCCCTAGCCAGCGAATCCTCGAGATGTTTGCCGAACTGGTCGAGTCCAGGATGGAGAGCTGCGAGCGCGTCACAAACATGGTCAAGCGCTATCACCGAGACCGTGATCTCCAGATGCAGCGGGTCGTATAATCTCACAGGTGAATAACCTCCGTTTTTTTGGGATGTGGAGACCAGTTACTAATCCGCCCAAAGTTGCAGGTTATCGATGACGCCCTGATCCCTGATCTCTCTTTTTTTCATCCCTTTTATGAGTTGCATCCCGTAGTTTAGCATACAGCCACCGCCTTGTTTCCGCATACCCCTAGTCCTCGTCCTTCTCCTTGTACTTTCACCTTGCTTTGCAGTAGTAATTTATCCCTAGGTTTCCGAATAAAACCGCCGTTGGTTTGTTCTACTCCATCCGAGTGACTCCCTGAATCTGATTGGAAGGACTCATCAACGATCTTCCCACGAACACTCCATCCGCCACCACCAGACTGCCCCATTGGCCGGGGCTGAAAGCACTTCGTATGCCTCTCTGTCCTTCCCCGGCCTTTCAAGCGTTCGAATGTTTGTTTGCGTGGCTACTGCGTAGGATGGCTAGCTCTATTCGCGTCGCGTAAACGGCGATCTAGCCCACTGCCTGGTGTCTAGGCTTGTCAGAGATCTCAAGCTGCCGAGACCTTCACCCGTGACGTCCCACCAAAAAAATGCCGTTTTGACTTATCCGAACATCTGCGTGAATGTTGGTTCCCAGATCCGGTGCGATACCAACCATATACACCCAATATCAGGGTTCCTTTGACGGGTTCTCGGCAGAGTGCATTGTGCGAAAAATCAGATTATTACGACTAGGCGCATATGGTGCTTACCATTACGGGAGTGAGGAGATACGACTACACCTAGAGCTGGGTGGGATTGCCGCATCGCCTTTCGTCCAGAGGTGCCCCAGACTCCTCTCGATCGATACTATGTCCAACCTCTGTTGCGCCCATTGCTCCAGTTCGTCCCCCACATCTCGACTGCGTTTGGCGACGTGGACCCCGTCGTCAATACGTACGCCGCACGGTGACGAACTGGATCGCTGCTCCCCCACCGTGACCACAACACCCAGGAGACCGAACCGCGTGGAGCCTCTCGGAGCTGCCACGTTAGACCAGTCGCTCCGAAATTCCGAGTGGAGGTTGCACTTCCCTGAAACATACCCCTTTTCCGTTTCCCATTCAACTCGCACGATTTCACCCTGGTATGCCTTCTACGCATGCCCAGCCGAGGAGGCTTTGGCTGGCCCCATCGAGGCCTTTGGTGCGATTGCGATCATTTCCTCCACATATTAATTCGCTCCAACGCGTGCCTGGTCCCAGCGGGAACTAGAACCGACCGAGATTTCCATGAGGCTCACCGACGTGCGGCCATCCATTTCGTCTTATCACTTTTCTGCGCTAACCCACTCCGAACAGAAACCAAATGAAACCATTTCGCTTTTTTTGTTTTTCATGGTTGGCGCTCGAGAAATTGGTTCCGACACAGTTTACCGGGGAATCCAGCGTGGAACACCACAGTCACTCCACCCCTCTCGTACTTCTGGACCCTGAGCGAACTACAGATAAGCAGGCATCAGCGGTTTTTGGAGAGAATCTCGTGTGGCCGAGGCTCAGTGTGAATATCTGGTTTGGACCTTTTTCATTCCAAAATCGAGATGTGTGAAAGTTAGGAAGGGGGTTTTTCATATGTGCATTCGTTTCATAAGGGGCGGGGTGGGAGTGGCACAGATTCGGGCGGCTTGGATAGGCCTGGGCTTTGCTGGACCACTGAGGCCTGTTGCGGTCGCAACTCATCGATCGCATTGTCGCGGTGGCGAGAACCAGAACGCTCTTCGTCGATGATTGAAACCGTTTCAATCACGCAGGTGTAGATATAAGAGGGGAACCACGTAGCGAAGGGGAAGTGAGTGTTTAGATGCGATGAGAGTGCGTTTGTGCCAGTGGTTGTAATCCATTCCTCAGTTGCGGCGATCATGATTGGCCGGGGGGTCGGAACCCTCTCAGCGCCCAACCACAACGGTCGATAAATAAAGATCGGTGGTGAAATTTCCCACGACCTTTCAGTGCCACACTCCTCTCATTGGACGGGAAGGACTTTACGGTTGGATAAACCTCGTCGAAATCGCCTTTGGTCCGACTGTTGGGTGGCCGGTTTGAATGCATACTGACTCTTTGTACAGAGAGAACAGTGTCAACTGACAGCCTCGTCGCACCACGAAATACAAGGGCCAACGGAGGTTCTTAGTCTTCGTCAATGTCTTTATCACTTGCCGGAATCCAAATCGGCCCCACCCGCACCCACTCCATCCACATCCTCCCTCGTCCTTCCTCCAGCCATCATCGCTCGTCGGGTTACAACCATCCTCAGACCATGCCCAACCACAATCGTGTCTTTCAACTCGAGTGCCTGCCGTATATCGAACGCTCCAGAAGGCACCGTCATGGTTTTGATGCCAGGAAGAGGATCCCTCCTCATCATTTTTCGACGCAAGTGTGTCCTCCATATCATTTCCGGAAGCCCTGTCGCCCGCATAGAAGGTACCTTTCAAGACCACGATAGGTTCACCGCCGTGAAAGTAAACGGTAAGCTTTAGTCACATCCGGCCTAATCTACTGTACACAGGATTTAGTAAATATCGAGCTCAGGAAACATCTATTCAACGTTAGACCCCGCCTGCACCTCCATAACTGTCAGGATTTGAATCACTTCGTCTGTGCCCATTCCACCAGCTTCCCTCATCCTCGTCCCGAACCATCATCCTCATCCCAATCGTTTGAATACGAAGAGAAATCGCCTCCTGTGCCATCGCGCGGCGTAAGCGGCGGAGTGCGAGACCACATTTACCCCCGAGTTCTAAATGCTCCAGGAACTTCAGGTCCCGTAATAGTCCAATGAGCCACTCGAACTCTTGGCCAGTTGGCGGAAGCACCACATTCACGGTTAGCCTCCGCACGGAATGAAGAAGAAGTTCTCTCCAAAGTAAGCTTTTGTAAGAATTGTATTCCGACAATGGTCCTGTGACATATTTCAGCGCCGCCTGAGAATGACTTCGGAAAGTGAATTCGCCGGACGACATGCCCACGTTAACTTGCAATTCGGGGAGTTCAGCGAGGTTCGGGAAGAGTTTGCCAAATGTCGCGACAGGAAAACCAGCGTGGGGCGGTGCCAATAACGGCAATTGCACACGAAGCGATGTGAGCTTTGGGAGCTGGAGGAATCCGAGGATGTATTGAGTGCATATGTTGACCTCGCCGAACGCGGATATGCTCATCTCCCGCACATGTGGGAGTGTGATCACGCGAGGAGCCAGCTCGGCGAACAAATGGTTGTTGAACGTGATGTGGGCCCTCTCTAACGCTGGAAGCTGTTCCAATGCCCTAAGGAAGTTATTCATTGACATCGGAAGGTACCTTGACGTGTGCATTGTGAATTCGGTGACGTGGGGGAAGGTTTGGGGTCCGCGGAACACCGATATCCCATCGGTGTCTAGCCTCTTCGAGTACAAAAAGAAATGACTTAAAGGGGAATCCAACTTGTATAGTTGGGGAGCGCTAGCGAAGATGCGGAAAGTGTGCAAGGTAGGGATGGGGTAGCGCAGACGCTCTATGATCTGGCTGAAGCTGGACGAATCGTCTAGTCGCGCAGTCAAACCGACCAACCGGGAGATATGGGGGACGATCAATTCGGCTAACTCTGGGGAGGAAAGACTGACGTCGATGGGAGTAGACTTGGATCGCTCAATGTACGCTTGGATTTCCGACGAAGAGCCACCGGCATTGCGCCACAGTCGGGGAAAGGAAAGCAATGCCGTTCGCCATTGCTGACAGACCGCGGTGGCATTGATCAGATCGCGTTCTGTCGCAAGAAAGGTGGTGATGTGAGCCAGGGTTTCCGGAGGGAGGTGGTTAATGGGCGCGAGGGAGTTCTTGATCCTCCTCGTCTTCCTCAGTATTGTCGAGATCCTCAAAATCGCGTCGTCGATCTGTATCGAACCTGTGTTAGGGGGTTGTTTTTCGTTGTTGTAGCATTGCTCAAACCTGTATAGGCATCGTGGCATCGGTCTGGCTACCAAGTGAGGGGGGCTCGTTATAAGTCTATCATGACCAACGCCCAGGAATATGCTGTACCTGAGGGTTCCAGCAATACTGTCCAGCCTTCCCTCGACACCGTCGAGGAGTTGAGAAAGCGGCGGCCCATGCTCGGGCTGTCTGTCCTGCATTGTGTGGTGCAGGAGATCGGGTAGCAGTACCTGCAAGTGATGCGCAAGGGGCCGACGACGTAGGAGCCTTGGGGATCCTCGTGAGCAACAGGAGTAAGACGTCGGCGCAAGTGATCGAGGGGGCGGTCACATTACCATCGTGGTGAGATAGCCACAGTTCAGCACGGTGGGGTATTTTGTACACACTATTCGACCCCGAAACCGTAATATCCCCTACGAAATACTACGTATCTGTCAATTACCCTCACCGCTCAGGAAATATGTTGTTAATGGGAGGTCAAAGTCGTGTCTGGCATCCTCAAACGCCGCGAGCTCGGATTCAACACTTTCTCCACCGTAAACCGTAAGCCTGCGAAGAGCCGGACAGAGCCTCTCCCCCTCTCGATCCCCGCGCCAAAACTGCAATATCTGAGTCCATTCACCCCTTATCTCCAGATCCTCAACTCCGCCCATGACCCCCAGCATACAAAGCAGCCATTTCCGGTCCGAACCTTCGGAGAATTCTATGGTGAGGGTTTGCACAGAGTACAGAGGGAGACCTCCAAGAAGCTCGCGCGTCTCTTCAAAGGTTGACAGCCGCCCAATGAAGATGTCGAGCGCGTGCCGACCTTCACCGTAGAGGTGGATTTCGCAACACCACGAACGGAGGATGATTATGGCCTTTAGTAGTTCAGAAAAGTTTGGAAGTAATTTGGAGAAGGATAAAGGGAAACATGGGCCGTTCGATTTGAGGGTGGAAACCGAATGGACTTCAAGTCTTCCGAGCTTTGGTAGGTGAAGCCCCGGGAGGATAGGACCTATGCATGCGCCTTCCATGCCATTCGTTGAGAAGAGTTTCATACTCCGGAGGTTCTGGAGAGTTACGGGGCGATCTCCGGTGACGGACGTTGGCACCCCTCGTGCGCGGAATTTGATGAAAACGGTTTCTAAAGAGGGTAACCGTTCCAACGTGTGTAAGAGGCACGCAGTGTCCAGCGAGATGTCGACATTTGTGTACAGAGTGAGTGAGGTGACGGAGGGGAAGGTGTGTGGACCGGAGAACGATGAAATATCTTCCACGAACAACGTCCTCAGGGATGGGAAAGAGCCTCCAAGGAAAGGCAAAGGGATGTTCAATGTGTGCCCCACATTACGAGAATAGATACTGAGTGCTCTCAGAGACGGGGCCGGCTCGAGCAAGTGCTCCGCAATTCGCTCCACCTGGGATTGACCCAGTAAGTCCAAGCGTAAGGAGACCACACGTCTGAAATGTGGGCGGAGTAGTCGAGCCGAATCGGATAATGACAGGCGCACATGGAGAGGACGCCACCTGGAACGCTCGAGGTATGCCCGAATTTTTGAAGCCGAGGAGCCACTGATATTGCACCATAGATGGGGGGTAGACAGTAGTGTCGTCCGCCAGTGTCTACAGACAGCGGTGGCGTTTATGAGGTCGCGCTCGCTCTCGAGGAAGGTGGGAATATGGCCGAAGAGCTTCCTGGGAAAACGATTTATCCGCGCGAAGGAATTTTTGAGGTATCTCGTCTTCGTCCAGATGACGGAAGCCTTCAGCACGACTTCGTCGAGCTATGCCAAGGGGCGGTTAGAAAATGCGCAGTTAGATGCGGCTCCTGGTTCAAACCTGTTCATCGAGTGGAACTCCGGAACGACTAGTAATGTCATAAGGAATCGTGAGTGTGTGAGATGACGGCAATCAGTCGGACTGTACCTGAAGACTCCCATTATTTCGTCCAGCCTTCTTTCGATAGCATCGAAAAGTTGGGAAAGAGATAGCTCTCGCTCAGAGTATGAATCCCCCATAATAATCGACGAGTCGACGGTCGCGTAACTTGATATATCTTTAACTGCAGCAAGAAGTTCGTCAACCGATGCAATCGACCTGTGTAAACCAACTCCCAGCTTACCCTCGTCTCGTGTCTATCTGAGAAGACCGGTCACCTCCACATGAGCTGGTAGTGATGAAAGGGATGCGGAGTTGAGGCGAGGCACTATATGGCCCGCTGCAGAGCTATGCATTCGGGCCGATTCACCATAAGGCTGCCCCAGTCGAGTTAGGTTTACTTGAGAGTTCCGTCATCCGCCACGAGTTACGACATGGTGCATTTGTGTCATCGAGTCCTCCATCACCTCATTCGTGGATCCGACCGTATGATGCTTGGATCTTGCCCCGTCCGCGTGAGAAAGCTGTCGGACCTCAGAGCGTTGTGGGACAGCTCCAGGACCCAGTCGAGTGGTTCACGACGAATGCTAGCAGCGGCCATTAACCAAAGAGCACTCGCGATTGATGATCAAACGAAACCATGGACAGCGCTGAGCTTTTGCCTTGATATGAAAGGTCACGTGCCCCACGCCATTCTGTTGCGCAATCGATACATTCGATCGCGACATTTCCACCAGACGAATCCGGGAGGAAGCGAGGCGGATTAAAATACGAGACCCTTCGTTCCGGCCGTCCCAGGAATCATGGCCATAGACAACACCCAGTCCGGGAACGCGACCCCCTTGTCTCCCACCTCCACATTGTCTGTTCCGACCTCCCCTTGTCTCAAGTCCCCCCAAAATTCCCCCACCGGACGCCTGCTTTCAGCCTCGAATCATATCGAATACATCGCTTCCAGAGTGTCCCGGTCGAGCGCAGTATTCGTATACGATCTAGCCGAGCAAGCTGGTTTCGGAACTCTGACCAAAGCTTGGGATCTACACCAAAAAACGAACAGTTCCGATGGCAAGCAGCCATCCCAACGCTCGCCACCGGATACTGCCCCGGTGACTCCCCTGCAAACCAGAGCGGGTGCGGGTCTGACTCTCCTCGGTCGGCTTTCACACGATTCCTCCAGTTCTTCCGATCTGCAGAGAAGAAATGCAGTCACCGCATACACCACCCCGGCTGGCTTAAAGGCTATGGCCAGTTCACTCGCCTACCTTCCACCCGCTACATCAACCAGCAAACTCGTCATCCAAGTCCCGACTGTTTCCTCCATTGACGAGGATTTCACATTATCTCCGACCCTCGCCGCCCTCAGCTCCGTTCTCCCGCTCCTCCCCGAGTCCACCACGGTCCTCCTCTCCGCCAGCCCGAAAGAAGCCGTCGATTTGGCACTGTTGTCGTACACCATCAGCAGTTCTCATGTCATCCATCTCTTCGATCACTGGAGGTCAACCAGAGAGGTTGGGCAACCATCAGAGCCATACCCTGACGCTCTCTCTTCCACCACCCCCAGCCAGGAGTCACTCACCCGGGCCCTCCAAAACGCGGGGTATAAATTTTTCGACTATTACGGCGACCCAAATGCGGAAACTGTCCTCGTGGTACTCAATGGTCCACTCAGCCTTATGCTAACTCCCTTGATCGCGGATACTTCCGGCCTTGCTGTCGTGGTCGTGAGGGTCCTTAGACCCTGGGACGAGGACAGCTTTTCCAATGCCTTGCCCAAATCGGTTAAGAATGTTCACGTCCTCGAAGATGTGTCATTCGAAACTGCTTTAGGGATGTTACATACCGACGTTCTCGGATCCCTAGTCTCCTCTGCAGCCAGTGGAGAACGTCCATTGCCCGTCGTGAGGAGCGAAAGGATTGTCCCTAGTCGCTTACAAACACTCCTCGACAACCTTTCGGCGTTAGAGAACTTTATCTCAGGAATCGTTCCCCAATTCACCCCCCGAGTTACCCCGAGTCACCCCTCGACCAAAACCATTCAATTCTACAGTACACCGGGAACTCCGCTCTCCTCTGTTCCCCAGATAATCGAACAAACGTTTACCCGTACCCCAAAATCGCTGATCTCCAGCAGGTTGCTCACCAACTACGACATCGTGACCCGGTCCAACGGGATTGCTCTCGACCATATTACGCTTTCAAAGGCAGCCTCCCCCACGTTATCGAGTGGGGATCGACCAGCAGATTTCGTCGCGGTTTTCGACCAAGCATTGTTGAAGACCCATGTAGTCTTGGAGACCACAAAGCCCGGTGCAATCGTTCTCATCGTCACTTCGTGGACCGCCCAAGAGCTCACCGCGAACCTCCCCGTTGAAACACTTTCACTCATTCGCGAACAAAAGCTCCAGATCTGCATTCTCGACGCGAGGAAATCGGTACCCGACGTCCACGCCCCGGTCGCCGAGGCCCTCGAACCGGTTCAGGTGTACATTGCCTTTTTGAGGCTGTACCTTGGAGCAGCGACCAAGGCCGATCTCGCGGCGCTTGCCCGGGCTAATCCTATCGCAAGGGCAGTTGAGAACATCAAGAACGTGGAGGTCGAGAAGTTGGTTGGTGGCGTGTGGGATGGGTTGGTCAGGGTTGTCATCCCTGCCAAAGGTAAGCGATATCTGTGCTGTCCCACTCTTCCACCCTAACGGAGAATATATAGATCCGGTTCCTCTAAAAGCGGCCTCTCCTCTCAAGAGATTCGGATTCAACGCGATCGCTGCCGAGGTTGAAGGCGAAACGCTTGTCAACGGAGCCAAGCTCTCTTCATGGCATGATGCCGCGAAACACATCCTCTTCCCGTCGATCTTCTCTCCTCCCTCAGAGCTTTCCTCGCCGTCGAAAGCATATTCCCAAAATCCTTGTCTGCGACCCGAGATCCCCGATCGGACTTTCCTGGTCACCTGTGCGGTCAACAAGCGACTCACTCCTATGGAATACGACAGGAATGTATTCCACCTCGAGTTCGACACCTCCGGCACTGGGTTGAAGTACGCGATTGGTGAAGCTTTAGGTGTGCATGGTTGGAATGATGCACAGGATGTGTTAGATTTCTGCCAGTGGTATGGAATAAACCCTGATGGTCTCGTCACTCTCCCGGTCCCCTCTTCTTCGCCTTCAACTGAAGGTTATACCCGATACCACACACGAACGATCTTCCAGGCACTTCAGCAACAAGTAGATGTCTTCGGCAAGCCTCCCAAGTCGTTCTACTCTGACCTCGCCGCGTTCGCCACGAACGAGATCGACCGTCTTGCCCTGCTGTTCATCGGCAGCGGTGAGGGCTCGTCTACCTTCAAGAAGATGAGCGAAATCGACACGGTTACCTTTGCGGACGTGTTGAAGCAGTTCAAGAGTGCCCGTCCGGGTGTTGAAGTGTTGTGTGAGATCGTGGGGGATATCAAGCCGAGGCATTACAGTATCGCCAGTTCTCAGACCGTCGTCGGGGATAGGGTAGATCTGTTGGTCGTCACTGTCGAGTGGGAGACGCCGTCGGGTCTGTTTCGCTCATTTTATCTCAATTCGCTGCGTATGCTCATCTTTACATGTGTATAGGCTCTCCGCGATATGGCCAATGCACGCGGTACCTTGCCGGGCTCAACCCTGGCCAAAAGGTCACCGTATCTATCAAACCCAGCGTGATGAAGCTTCCACCTGACTCTCGTAAGCCGCTCATCCTCGCCGGCCTGGGAACAGGAGCTGCACCTTTCCGCGCGTTCCTCCAACATCGGGCCTGGGAAGCAGCGCAAGGCATCCCCATTGGCCCAATCTACTATTACTTCGGTTCTCGCCACCAATCTCAGGAGTACCTCTATGGAGAGGAGATAGAGACGTTTATCGAGGCGGGGGTCATCACCAAAGCTGGGTTGGCGTTTTCGAGGGATGGGCCCAGGAAGGTCTACATCCAACACAAGATGACTGAGGATGGAGATATCCTCGCCAAGAGTTTGTTGGTGAGCGAGGAGGACGGGGACGGCGGAGGCGTGTTTTATTTGTGTGGACCGACGTGGCCCGTCCCGGATGTGTACGAGGCACTCGTCAATGCGTTGGTGAGGAACGGGACTGGGCTCAATGCCATTTCTGCGGGAGAATACTTGGAAGGACTCAAGGAGGAGGAACGGTATGTGTTGGAGGTTTATTGAGGGATTCTCACCACCGGATTCGCTCGCTTTCGTGCTCCTTTTCAGTTAGAGGGTTATAATAGCTCATTACCGTTACATTATATTTCTCAAGACTCCTATGCACAATGCTTTTGCGACGTGAAAAGCTAAGGTACGATACGTGTGGTGAGATGTGCCTACTCCTTGAGGGTGTTGAACAAACGATCACCCTGGACGTGTAGATAAGTTTCGTCCCCGTAAGGTGAACTGAAAGGTTGGGCAGAACTTACAGCATCTCCGAGGCCCGGAGAAATGAGGCCGTTCGACGTGAGTTGGTTGTCGACCGCTGCGACCCATACCTACAAAGCGGTCTCGAAATCAGCCTTTGAAGTAGGTGGTACTCAGACCGTGCCGGTACCTCCAACCCTGGGAACTCTTTCTCAACATTCTTCAGACCGTCTTCTGAGGCCAAAATAGAGAGAAGCTTGATTTTCGTGACTGAGGGTGAAGTCAGATCGCGTGGTCCGATGGCAGAAAGAGGGGTGAGAGATGGTACGGACCTGGGATGCCCCAGTCGGTGATCATGTGAACTGCTGCAACGGCTGTTCCTCCTGTAGCGATAAGAGGGTCAAGGAGGTACACCATGTCGACGGTTGTGGATGAGGGGAGTTTCGAGTAATCTGGTGAGGTCGGTGGGTGGCTAATCCCCAGTGTGGCGGTGAAGATACCTACATTCTACGGGTTGCAAGCTAACTTTCTCCCTGAAGATGCCTATTGTAGCGGGTGTTTAGCTTCACGGAACGGAAATCGGAGGAGTGAGGCCCTTACCTAGATGATACACAGGGGCGTTCCTGGAACGCGAAACTCGTGAACATCCATCATTATGGTTTATTTGTAGACGAAGACACCTACGGGAAGATGGCCAACAGAGCATCGGTCATTCCGAGACCGGCTCGCAACACAGGTGTGAGACCAATCTTGGGCTTGATGGTCGAACCGACGAATGGTCCGACAGGTGATAACTACGCAAGCTTCCGTTTAAAAGCAGGGCGATAATTCGATGAGTAGGGAGGCGTACCCCGGACATGGGCTCTTCCTCCAGATCACGGGTAGCCTCGATGGCGAGGATGGTGCTGATATCGTGGATCCCCTAGAGTGATACATGATTCATATACAGTGCACAATACGATTATTCGTTCATTCACGCCACAAAAGTGGAAACGTCGTTCGTGGAAGTAGAGCGGATGTCACGCAATGTGAAAGGGACTGGCCTCACCTGACGGAACTCCTTCGGAGGTGTGCCCGTTTGCCTGAGATCGGCGAGGCGAGAGTTAACAACAGGGTGTTTCAGAACAGTGACTTTGCCGGGCATCATGTGTGTCGTTTACAGGCCGGAGTAGTTTCGAGAGATGAGTGTACGGAACAAGGAGGACACAGGGATGGACGGGCTCCAATTCGATCGAACCTTGGAAGGCAGAAGCTAACAGGCGCCCCCGTGGGTGAGATGTGATTGGCTCCCGGTAGATTGTACGCATAAATCCCTTGCAGGCACACAAGGTGAGTACATAAAGTATACAGCCGCTGTTCGCCAGGGTCAAACGTCAACGGCGTTTGTATTCGCATGGCTTGAGGACTTTTCCTTTCGACATGACTCTCTCCCAATCCTGTTCAGTCTTGCCCTTCCTAGCGATTTTCTGGAATTCGAACGTCGTGAAATGGCTGTTTCTTTCGTTCTGAGCGGAAATACCTCATTGAGCACGGGACGCCGTCGGATGGGGGTTAAATACATACCTTGGATTTGAATTTGAATCCAACCGACGAAATGAGGGAGACAAATTGGTCGACGTTTTCAAATCGACTTGAGACCTCGGCGATTTTTAGTTGTCCCCTGGTAGAACGGTGTCATTGGTTCACTTCGGTCGGAAGGAGGAACGGAAGATGGAACGTACGTCGGTTTGAGAATCCTCCAGGCTTCACGTATACATTTCGGCCAGTTAGAGCCCATGAGACTCAGGGCGCAGACAGCCACATCCACGATGTGACCCTCTCCTGTCCCTTCACCGGGTTCCGAGCCGGGTAGAGGAATACCCGCGCATATATCCGCCTCGATTACATACACCCCATCTGGAACAAGGTCATATGATAGGACGTTCAACCCTTGCGGCACAAGGGCGCGAGCGAGAGCGGCATCTCCGCATCCAAGATCTGCGATTACCATCCCACGAGGACAAGCCTTGAGTTGGCTGATGTACTCGTCCGCGGGGTTCGAGGGCCACGACTGAACCTGCTGGCGAAAGCCTATGTGATACTGTCCATTCGGTCATCATTGTTTCCGAAGATGAGATAATGGGGAACGTACTTCTTGGAACATGCTGGGGTCCTCGTGCATCATTTCGACCGCCTTTCGGCTATCGGACTTGTATAGCATTTCGTTGATCCACCTGTCGCGTGGACAGAAACACGTTAGGTGTGATACAATGAGGAGGAACGCATGCCTTTCATGGGTTCATGGGAGATAATGGATGATAAGCAATGCTGTGAACCCACAACTCACCTGAAACGCGCGCCACCTAGTTTCCTCTTCATCCGATTCTGAAGTGTAGTGAGATTCGGATCCTTAGAATCCGCCACCTTCGGAGAGCGGTCTGGTTCGGACACGCCTTTCTCCTTGGGTACTGCGTGTTTCCCCTTTGGCTTCTTTGAAAGTTTCTTTACATCCTTCAGTTCTGCCTTCTCCGGAAAAGCCTTGGGCGGTGTGGCAGCAGTAGACCTATTGTCCGCAACTCCAACAGAAGGACCTGTCGACTTTTTCCCTTTGTGTTTTTTCTTCGGGGGTCGTGTCGCTGAATCGGCTTGTTCCAGAGTTTTCATGAGTTTTTCGAGGTTGACCTGAGCGGATCCGAGTTTCTCCGACGGCGCATCGTTGTCGTGTGGCCTCTTCCGCTTTTTAGACTTTTTCGAAGACGATGACGGTAAAGGCTCTGTCGGAACAGACCAGCCAGGGACTTGAAAGAGTGGATGAGGCATTCCAGATTGGATGCACGGATCCTTTAGTCGCTTCCGTCGTTTCCGCCCTGTCGCTCCCACGAAGCCTTTGTTGCAAGAAAGGAAAATGTCGACCTGCCACCGTGCATCGACATCTCCTATCCCTTGTCCTTGTCCACCAGACAAAAGATAAAAATCTCTTATCTCCTATCTTCTCGAACCACTCACCCCCCCAGAATCCAATCCCAATGGCGTCGACGTTCGAAAATCTGATCGCAGAGCTCACGAGGGACGCCAACCGCGTCCAACCCCAGGACGCACTCCAATGGTGCTCTAACTGGTTCCAACAACGTCTGGAGGAACAGAGAACCCGTAGCCGCAACGAGCTCGCTCGGCTTCCGTCCTATCGTACCTCACTACCGAATGATCATTATGTGGACACTCCAATACAATCCAATCGCCAGCTGCTCGAGGATCCCGCAGCTGAGGCGGTCTCGCCGTACTCTCGCGCTCCTCCCAGGCACCGACCGTCTCTCGCGAATCTCAGAGGCCCTAGTCCGTTTGGTACCCTCAACGTTCCTGGAAACGCGTTGTTGGAGGAGAATGCGGAGGATTTACTCGCTGCTCCGCCAACCTTCAACATTGAACCCAACACGCCCATCGAACCGATGATGAACTCTGGGTTGTATTCCACCTATCAGAACACGAGCCCGAGTCCAGCTCCAGGTCAATTCTCCCCTTCTGGACCCGGGGATTATCTCATCCCTCCGTCTTCCACAATTTTCGCCCGACGAACGTCCGTCAGCGCAGAGTCCATTGCCGTCGACAGCGAAACCACAGAACCTCTCCCAGTGTTCCCGAAAACCGCCGACCAACTTCGTAGGATCAGAAGTTCCATTGCGAACAACTTCATTTTCCGCGACCTTGATGAGGAGCAGGAAACGGGGGTGTTGGGTGCGATGCAGGAGATGAAGGTTGAGGCTAACGAGGTTGTGATTCGCCAAGGGGACGTCGGCGAGTACTTCTATGTCGTTGAGTCTGGTCACCTGAACTGCTACATTCGCCCGGAGCCGCTGCCACCATCATGGTTATCAGGCCAGCCCAGCCCAACATCCCTCCCCTCGGAAGAGAAGTTCCTTCAACCAGACTACCACCCAGAGTTCGGAAAGAAGGTCGCCGAATGTAAACAGGGAAGCTCGTTCGGAGAATTGGCCTTGATGTACGGACACCCACGAGCAGCTACCGTCTTGTCGGTCGAGCCGTCAAACCTCTGGTCTTTGGATCGAATTACGTTCAGGACAATCATTCTCAAAGCTGCACACAGGCGAAGGACGATGTACGAGCAGTTCCTCTCGTCGGTGACTCTGTTGTCCTCCCTTTCATCAGAAGAGAAGAGTAAGATCGCGGACGCCCTGGTTAGCAGGGTCCTGGCAGATGGTGATGCTGTAGTCAGGCAAGGCGAGATGGGCGATACCTTCTTCTTTGTCGAGGAAGGAGAGGCGATCGTCACTCAGACGCAGTCAGCAGAAGATGGTCAGTTGAGGGACATCACTGTTGGACACCTCACAAAAGGGGATTACTTTGGAGGTAACGTGCCTCCTTCTCTTTGTCGTTGATACGCGACTGACCGTCTCTGTAACAGAGTTGTCGCTTCTCCGCCTCGCACCTCGAGCTGCGACCGTCAGCGCTATAATTCGCTCTGATCCGTCGAAGCCGAAACTTAAGGTTGCGGCATTGGACGCCCAGGCGTTTACCAGACTCCTCGGACCACTCCGCGAGATCATGGAGCGCAAGGCTGGGGAGACATACGGTCCCCGGTACTCGACGAGGTAGGTAACTTGTCCCATACCTCAGACGCTTCGTTGACCGTTACCTTAGCCGCCGATGACCTCTTCATCCCCGTTCATTTTCCATTTTTATTTCATATTTTGCGCTCCCCTATACAGAAAGTCGAGAGATCGTTTGTACCCAGTATGTTGTAGCGAGTAGTCTGTCCCAACTTGGTTGCGTTTTTTTGGGGTCTATGAACATCATCGTGGAAACCGGCTGCGGAGCAGAGGCTACCTTCTCTCCCCTTGCTTCATGGACGCTGAACCACAAATTGCGGAACGGCATCCTCGTCTTCTAAAGAGAATAGAGCGGTCGATCGTCCGAGTGGATCATCGACTTTGCACTTTGTCTCCTTCTCCAGTGGAAGCTGAATCCGCGTGGCTCAGTGCACCTGTTTGAAGAGGACTGAACCCAAAGGATGGAAGAGGCTCACAATGCCACGCATGATATGATCAGCCACGATCCTATCCGTACAACTTGAAAACTCTGCCAAAGTCGAGTGTCCAAACCCAAGTTGTTCGACCAGGGCCGCCTGATCGCCCAACAACTCGGCAACAAATCTTGCGCTCGCAATGGGGGTAACTGGGTCCGCCGTGTTTCCCATCACCAAGATCCGGTTCCGAAGTTTCTGGCGACGGAAAGGGGGCAGTCGTTCGACCGAGCGAGTTGGCCACCTGTATCCCGTGTATCCTATTGGGGTCCACATTGGACCGACTGAAATAGATGCTCCAGTCATGCGGCAGGGATGCGAGGAGACGCGTTGAGAGACCTACACATTGGGGAAACTTCCCTCGAAGTCTTCACGATCATATCGAAAACATCCTTCGCGGTAGAGTTGTCTGCCTCCCAACTATCCGCTGCATAGATCGCTGTTGTACTGTGGCTCAAGGGCGGTTGCTGTAAGATCTTTTCGAGTAGCCTTCTATTGACCTGGATTCCCTCCTCTGGGAGATTGACCACACCGGTCGCGATATTGGCGGCCTTCGCCGATCGGTGGATATTGTGGATCAGAGGGTAGAGGACCTCGTTAGCGATAAGAGTCCAAACCCCCGGCGCGTACAAGGTGTAAAAGATCAGCACTGTAAACCACGTTC
>Ga0307517_10005470_pt1 | contig 19121 bp, 20 predicted proteins | sample 23_EM_MG_FD_194515 | JGI IMG/M metagenome (GOLD analysis project Ga0307517, IMG submission 194515) | Populus trichocarpa ectomycorrhiza microbial communities from riparian zone in the Pacific Northwest, United States - 23_EM | ecosystem: Host-associated > Plants > Roots > Unclassified | place... | reverse complement strand
ACCATTATCACATTCTAACACATTAAAACAAAGCAATCTAACAAAACTTGAGCATATATAAACTATCTTCAAAGCATGCTTAAATATTTTTTTTAAAAATCATGGCTTTTAAACTAGCAAATGACTTCAAATAAAGCTTAAACAAATATTTGAACAATAATTTAAAAGACAAAATAGGGGCATTTGCTCATTGAGCTACACCTCCTCATCAAAGTTTGAGGAATAACTTGTCCTACAAATTTGTTTCTTGGCTAGGGATTTCTGAACCAACTTTGAACTTGTAAGGGTGACTTACTGAAGGTTTCATGTTATTTTTCTTAGCTGGTTAATGGTTTGGTTAAGGTTTTTCAAGTTTTGTAGTGTAATAGTGTGTAGTTTCCAAGTTTTCCCCCCTCTTTCATGGCCTTTACCTTAGGTTTTTAAAAGGCAATGAGGATCATCCAAAGGCCATGAGCTGGACAATCCTCACCCTTTAATGTCAAAGACTGAATCTCAATCATCTATTGAGGCTGAGAATTATCCTTTATAGTGTTTGATAACTGACAAGGGAGTACTCTAGTTGTTTTTTATGGTTGCTAGCAGATATGATTGATTAGGGTGAGGGTTTTGGCCTCTTATAGCAACGCCTTTAGGGTTGTAAAAGAGCCTTTGTTTTGTTTGGGTAGGAGTACATTGTTAGGGCATAAGAGAGGTGTGTTTCTTGTCTAGTGTAGGGGAGAGATGAGGAAGATTTTAGGCTTGGAAGATGGCAACAGAACCATGTCCTCTCAAGGTGTTTTGGGAGAAAAAGATTAACAATGGTGACACGACGAGTTGTCTAGCCCTATTATTATTATTTTTTGTTCTAGACTAAATAAAACGATGTCATTTTGACCATAACAAACCGTTTTCGTCAAAATGCACCGTTTTATTTAAATGAAACGGTGTTGTTCTAATAACCCTAGATTAATTAGGGTTTTAATTTTCCTTTTTAATTTTGGCTCTTAATCTTTTGAATTTGTTCAATTAAACCATCAATTGAGTTTGATTTTAGGAATCAATTCAATTTTACCCCTGTGAAGTTTCAATAGGACACTTAGATTTTAGCGTGTTTTTGAACTTGATCATTGGTCTTGGATATTTTCAATTTTATCTTCGATCAACCTTTAAAATTCTAATTTCTTCAATCACACCCCTATTGTTAACTGAATTTGGTCCCTGAATATGCATGCCTTTTGCAGATATGTCCTTGGTCTTGAATTTCTTTAATTTGACCCTTAAATAACCCCCAAACTTTGATTTTCTTGCAATTTTACCACTAATTTCATCTGATTAAGTTTGTAAAAATTAAATATGGTTCTCCAAAATTTCAATCTTCTCGATTAAGCCCGAATTAGGCTTCTAAATTTAATTTTCACCAATTAATTCCTTAATAAAATTAATTTTACCTATTAAAAGTCTAATTAAGTTCTTGCACTCAATTAATTCTTTTAATTTTGGCATAAATTAATTTTTAAACTTAATTAGATATTTAATTGGGCCTATAATTAAATCAAATTAACCTATTAAAAGTTTAATTAAGTTCTCTAACTTAATTTTTATGTAACTTCATCTGATATTCACTCAAGTTAACATTGAATTTGCATTATTCTTCATATTCAGGTCCTTTAATGGTGAAATTGAGCCTTCAATCCCTCTTTGACCTGTCTTTTCCAATCAAGTTGCTAGTCCTTTTTCATTTTTTCATTATATATTAAAGAAAAAAGATGATTTTAGGGAAAACCCAAAATTAGGTTATGAGGCGAGGGGCTTGGGTAGTAACACATGACTGACGTTCCTATAAATAACTCCAATGATGATGTGTGCCCACACTCGCACATGGTAGCCCTCCAAGTGGTATTGTCTTATTAGAACCACATAATAGGTTTTGTTCTTTTTAAAATACACCTCTTGGGGAGAGAGGCTCCTTTTGTGCTTATAAGCGACTAAGGCCCTCGTCTCCTAGCTAATGTGGGATAGTGGCATCATCATAGCTCATAAGGTGAGGAGCTTGGCTAGTCACACATTGCTGACGTTTTTATAGACAACACCAATGATGATGTGTGCCCACAACCGCACAAGGTAGCCCCTAAAGAGGTATTGTCCCACTGGAACTATAAAACCCTAGATAAATTCCATAAAATTACTAAGTGAAATATTATGTTGAGTGAGTAAATTGAGTATTGTAATTAAAAAGTTGACTTTAGGTTTTGGGAATTTGAAATAAAATGCCCATGTGTTGATTTAAAAGTAAAAGTATGAAAATGCAGGGAAAATAAAAAAAAGCAAAGAAATGCAGATAAATATCAAATGGAAGAGATAAAAAGGGAAAGTGGTGTTCTGAGATATAATTTAAGGAAATTTGATGTAGTTTGTTTAAATTCGGTATTGAAAATGCGTTTGAATCTGGAAAATATGACCTAGAGAACATATAAGGTACAAAGTAGACCTATAGCTTGAAAATTGATAAATTAGTGGTATATATAAAGAATATTCATGAATTTGGGGTGAAAATATTTAGAAAAATATTTTAGAATTTTCAGATGAATTAATGTAAGGTTCTACTTGCCAATGATCTTGACCACTAGTATAAGCCCACGTGTATTTGCATAATTTTTAACCCGAAAGAAAACGAAATTTAAGGAAAATTTGTATTATAAATAGGGATGGAAGTTACCAATGAATTAGTTAAAAATATGGATGAATTAAGTATATGAAATAGTACAAAAATTCAGATTTTGGCATAGAAAATTACTTGTTGTCTACTTTTATACTATCAGGTATAACTTTTAAATTCGATCGTTGTATCGGGCTGAAATTTTATAAGTAACCTTATGATATGTTGTTCTACCTTGGGTAAAGTTTTAGGTCAATCAGAGTTTGGAAAGACCATTCAAAATTATTAGTGGCCAGTGGGGTACCTAAAAAATATTAAGAACTATAATTTGAGAAAAATTATAAAAAATAATACAAGTCAACCATTACAAGTGAAAGGCCAACAATAGCTAAAGGGAAAAAACAAAAAAAAAAGAGTTATTTTATTTCCTCCTCCTATTTTTTTTTAAAAACCGTAGCTACCATTTCAAATTGGAAGATTAAAGAGCGATTGTGTGATTGTGTGAGAGAAACAAGTATAGAGAGGGAGAGATAGAAGGATAAAGGGCTGGCAACAAGGAGAAGTTAGAGGGAGAAAGAGACTATGAGTTGAGAAGAAAGAAGAAGGTGTTGATGAAGAGATTTTCAAAGGAATTTGCCATCACTTATCCATATTTAGTGGGCAAGTTACTCTTTTATAAACTAGTATCATTAGCTAGTGTTTAATTATGAAAATTGAAGAAATCTTTAATTATTCAAGTTAGGGTTTATGGATGAAATTTGAGGGAAATGAAAATTAAATATAGAATTATGAAATAAGAGTTTAATGACAACTAAATAAATGAAAATTTTTGAAAATTGATAAAAGAATTTGGCTTATGAGAGACCCTTAACTTTTGGCCAAATAGAAAAGTGTAGGAGGGAGTCCTTTCAATTTAGATTTCTAATGTATATTATGTGTATTGTAAGAGCATGTTGATGGTGGGATCTCTTTAATCTAACTACAAGGTTGGGAAGTAAATCATGATATTTGTTAGGTTCATTGTGTTTAGGTGAGTTGAATGTCACTAAATGTGTATTTGAGATTTTGAATGTAACTATTATGGAATGTAGTACTTACTTGAAAACATGTTAAGATAAAAAGAACACTAAATAAATGGGAACCAAAGCTTCGGCCAAGTAAGGGAATACGAGGAAGAAGTCTTATATAATCTACTAAATACATGGATATGCATGTTTTGGGGAATAAAAACATTATTGCATGGGTTTAAAGTCATTTTGTTAATGGTGAACATAACAAATGATGTTTGGGATGTAATAAATGCAAATGGGTATGGATTGTTGTGTTATTAATATGCAAGATGATTTCAAGAAAATGTATTAAAGGAATTAGAAACCTTAATGTTCAATCATGAAGAAAATAATAAAGGGAAATGTCTTTTAACTAAGATGCATATCATGTTTATGGATGAAAATGCTTTTACAAAGTAAATTATAACTTAAGTGTAACTGAATATAATTTTCAATATAGAAATGGGAAGACATTTGGGTACATAAGATGTAAGTAAATGTAAGAGGTAATTAGGAAATGTTATGAAGACTTGAAATTTTATAAATTTACTAAGAAATTTTGAAAAGGATGCCAAATAAAACAGGTGTTGTTCTAGATTAAAACAATAATAACACCTAAGAGGGGTGAATTAGGTGTTTTACTTATAATAATAAATATTACAAATAACTCAATTAAATACAATTAACCAACAATATAATTAAAATGCTTAAAGTAAAGATTACAGGGATATAAATTGCAAACTCGGTTTATAACGTGGTTTTCGGCAAGCCTACATTCATACCCCAAACACCAAATTGGTCTTGAGTATTGTATTCTTTATTAATCCAAACCAAAGATATCAATGTCCTTGATAAATCCTCACCAAGCTCTTTTTCACCATTTGAAGAAATACTCTCTTTAAGATTTTTCACATTGATGATGTACCCCACTAATGACCTAGAGTTTTTAACTTAAACTCTTAAAGGATTATAATTTGTTTGAAATATAACAACACTATCTCAAAAAGTAGACAATACAATTAAAGCTTGTATCTATAGCTCACTCAATAACATTTAGAATGTATGAAGGTGTTTAAGTTAGTGATTGTGAGAATTTATACTCTTGTGCAAGAATATAAATGTTTTAATACACAAATATTAGTATGATTTAGGATTGATTATTTGAAGTTGTTTTTGCTCTTAAAATAGCTTGGATATGATATATATATTAAATTTTGTATATAATTCTGCAATTAGATAAGCTATATATATGTTTCTAGAAAAAAAACTAGTTGTTTTTATAGCTGTTAGTGTTCTTCTAACAAATGACATAGTAAATCGCTTCATATTTGTCAAGCTAATCGATCGACCAGTTCCTGCAGATTCCCAGGTGTTAATCCTGGATGAACAAACGATTGACCGATTCTTTTAGTATGGCCAAGTGGTTGACCAATACAACTTAAAATCCAGTTTTAGCAGTTTTAAGCCGGATGAATCTTGAACCAACTAAATGCATTTCAATCATATGATGCATGCAATGTGAAGTGTGTGAATTCATTTTAATTTATTCTATTAAGCTAGATATAAAGATTTACATAATTTGCACTAAAATGAATCTTTAAGAACTAAGTCATCACTTGTTTTGCACCGTGAACTTGTTGATTGATTTCTTCATTTAATTCTTCATACTTGTTAATGATCTTTATATAAACTTATTCTTAAATAAGCATATTATTAGTCCAATTTCATTTAATTATTATCATCAAAATACATAAAATATTAATATTTGACCCAAAGATCAACAATCTTCCCATTTTCTATGATGAAAATTAATCTATAAATATAAATATAAAAATATTAATCTCCCTTATATTTTGCAATATAGTCCCTTGGAGACTTCGATTAAAAATATATATATAAATATAAGTTTCTCTCCCCCGTAATCATGTTTTACATTTATTTTTCAATTATCTCCCCTTTTGTCATGAATGAAAAGCATATAGGGAAAATACAATAATCATAGAGAAATAGGACATAATATCATTACATAATATTCATTACAATAAGGGAAGAACAATACTAAAAACATAAAAAAATTAAAAATACAAAAACATTAAATGATTATGGTACAATCGTTTACAGTGGTGGATAGCTAGAGAACAAACTAACCATCATATCCTTGATATCGCACACATCCTCTCAAATGTGATGCATCTCACACTCAATATGCTCTAGTTGACCTTCCATCCTTGATTGCCAAGAGCTTGTACCAAAATATTTAAAGGAGGAAGTTGTTGGCGATGTCGCAAATACATCAACAAACTCATCATCACCACCGATATGTTTTTCTTCTTTCTTATCATGCTTTTCCTCAGCATGAGCTTTAACTTGGTATTTGGGAACCCAAACACCTTCCTTATTTAATACAAATTTCATCTTAGTGAGGGTTCGACGATCTATCTCCAAATGTTTAGAATATGGTATTCTATCCGTATTCGTTAACTCAATATCAAAGTGTTCAAAGATTATAGATAGACATTGACCATGACTTTTATTTTTGGTTGTTTTCCATAATCAAGTTTTTCATCATTATATATGAAAAATTAATAGGCCTTCTCTTAATCAAACAGTCAATAAGGCACAAGTCCATAAAGGTCACCTTGTCAAAATGCCACTTTTTGGGCAAGATATTGTGTTATGATTTTATGAAGCAATCTAGGTTTTAGCATCAAGTCTTGACTTTTAATTTTTGCACCCGATGCGAAATCATGTCTATCGGTATGCATCATCAGAACATCATCATACACAAATCCCTCAATGGTAGGGGCAATCTTCATGTCAAATACATTAGGCCTTTCATTGGTAATACTCAAAATATTTTTTAACATTGCACAATTAAACCATATTGGTTTATTTTGAAGGCTACTTATGATTCTTGGCTCTATGGTTATTCTTATATTACAAAGAACATTATAATAAGAGTAGGGTATATGGGGTTTTTCATGTTATAAATGCCGCTCCAACCTAATTCATCAAACAATATATCTATCCTATAAACATTTACATCATCTCCTAATCCTCTTTCAATTGTAATAGCTCTAATTGAGAAATTGTCTGTATACCTTTCAATGTTGTCACTTAGAATAAATTGAGGATCGTTGGCCTTTTTGTTCCTTGATTCACTTGTTATAATATGCTTATTAAGTGTCATTGAGCTTTAAACACGAAGACATTTACTTGAGAAGGTTGGGTTCTGATGAGATTTAAGAGATTTTTAGAGAGGATTTTGGTTAGGGTTTTAAAAATTGATTTAGGGGTTTTCTTCTTTGCTGGAAAAAGACAACAATGTATATTCTCAAGTAACTAGTCGACTGGTTGCCTAGAATTAGTTAAACTGATCAACTGATTTACATCAGCCTTAGAATTTCCAAAATTTCTCTTTTGATCCTTTTTATACATTTAAAAAGGATCTTTTTGATATAAAAATAGTGTCAAACACAAAGAAATAAAGGGTCAAAATCTAAAAATTTGGGCAGTAGCGAAACTGCATGTCCCTTATCCGAACCGGTCGACCTGTTGTTTCATATGTTTGAACTGGTTGACTGGTTCACACAAAAATCATATTTTTTCCAGTTTAATCAAATCATATGTTTTATGAGACTAACACGTACCATTTTATCAAACTTGTTGTCTTAAAATCTAAACCCAACTGAAACTTCAAAAAGTTAATGTTCATCCAGTAGCTAATCTTCTGTTTCTCTGTTTCAATTGGTCAGCCGATTGAATTGGTATGACGAATCGATCAACCGGTTTGTCTTTGATCTACATTGTTAGAGAATTTGACAGCAAAACACAGCTCTCATGCAAAGAGGGTATACATTTCATCACTTACACATGTCCAACTTATTTTTAATAATGTATACACACAAAGATAAAACCTCAAATGTCATTAGTATGAATAAAACCTAAATTACTTCATATTTTGCAAAAGCAATTCTTAACTAAAGGCTTTGTAAAAATATCTATAAGTTGATGTTTTGTGCTAAAAACAAAAGTACAATGTCTCCTTTTAACATGTGATCTCTTAGAAAGTGATGTCCCACTTTAATATGTTTTGTAAATGAGTGTTGCATAGCATTCTTAGATAGACTTATAGCACTTGTGTTATCACACATAATAATAATATGATCAAAATTTAGTCAAAAGTCTTTTAAGGTTTGTTTTATCCATAATATTTAAGCACAACAACTACCTGTTGCAATATATTCTGCTTTAGTTGTTGATATGGCTATTAAGTTTTGTTTTTTACTTGCCCAAGATACTAATGATGATCCTAGAAAGTGACATATTCCACTAGTATTTTTTTTTTATCAACTTTACACCTAGCAAAATCAACATCCACGTAGCTAATCAAATTCAACTCACTTCTTTTCAGATACCACAACCCTAAATTAATTATACCATGTAAATATCAAAAAAATTTATTTTACAACACTAATATGAGATTTTTTAGGATATGCTTGAAAACGTGCACATAGATAAACACTAAACATAATATCGAGTCTCCTTGCAGTTAAATATAACAATGAGCCAATCATACCTTGATATTTGATGATGGCTACATTCTTACCGTTTTCATCCATATCAAACTTTTTTGATGTTTCCATGGGTGTGTCGGCTTCCTTGACTTATTTCATCTCAAATCTCTTTAATAAATCATTGATGTACTTGCTTTGGTTGATGAATATGCCATCTCTAGTTTGCTTGATTTGCAACCCAAAAAAAAAGTTCAATTCTCCCATCATGCTCATTTTAAATTCATCTTGCATGCACTTTACAAATTCCTTATATAGAGATTCGTTAATAACACCAAATATAATATCATCAATATATATTTGTACAGTAATATATATTTACCTTTTCTCTTTGTGAAGAGGGTGATGTTGATTTTGTCAATGTTGAAATCATTTTCAATGAGAAAAATCTTTAATCTATCATACTAAGCTCTAGGTGTTTATTTTAAACCATATAAAACATTTTTTAGTTTGAAAACATGATCGGGTACATGAAAGTTTTCAAAACCTTGAGGTTGCTTAACATATACCTCTTCCATGATAAAACCATTTAAAAATGCACTTTTGATATCCATTTGAAAAGGTTTAAAATTAGCATGGCATGCAAAAGCTAAAAGCGTTCTTATTGATTCTAGTCTAGCCACTATGCAAAGGTTTCTTCATAATCAACACCTTCTTCTTGATTATAACATTTGACAACTAGTCTAATTTTGTTTTTAATTATGGTCCCATGCTCATCAATTTTGTTCCTATAAACCCATTTTGTTCTTATAATAGATTGATTTTTAGGTCTAGGGAATAGTTCCCAAACATCATTCCTTTTAAATTGGTTTAGACCATCTTGCATGGATAAGGTCCAATTTACATCATTTTTTGCTTCTAAGAAGGATTTGAGCTCTATATGCGAAACAAATGAACAATGCTCATTAATGTTTCTAAGAGATACTCTAGTCTTAGTTCGTTCAACGGGATTACCAATAATGAACTTGGAAGGATGAGAGTTTACATACTTTAGCTCATTTGGTGGCACAAACGAGTTACTTACCATCTTGTATTGATTGTTTGTGTTTGGTTGGTCTTTGTCCATTTCTTCATTGTTAACCTTCATGGGGGTCTTATTATTAAAACTCAAATGTTGAACACTTTTATTAATGTCATCTCGAATCTCAATAATTTTTTTGTTTTGAGTTTACTCAAATACGACATGTATGGACTCCTCAAGACAAAGTGTTTTATAAGCCTTGCTAGAAGAGGAATAACCAAGAAAAATACCAACATTGGATTTTAAATCAAACTTATCCAAATTATCCTTGGTGTTAAGAATAAAACCTTATGAACAAAAATCTTTGAAATATAAGATGTTGGGTTTCCTACCTCTCCAAAACTTATAAGGAGTCTTTTTCAACTCTGATCTCAAGGAAATGCGATTTAAAACATAATAACATGTGTTTACAGCTTCCGTCCAAAAGCATTTAGGGGTATCAAATTCATTTAACATTGTTCTTACCATTTTGTGAAGAGACCAAATTTTCCTTTCCATAACCCAATTTTGTTGGGGAGTTCTAGGTGTTGAAAATTTATGGTGGTATTCTTTTTCTTCACAAAATGTTTCAAACAAATCATTTATAAATTTGCCACCATAATCACTCCTTATTTTTGTGATTTTAAAGCCTTTTTCATTTTCAACTTTATTTGAAAACTTTACAAATTCATAAATAGTTTCATCTTTTGATTTTTAAAACAAAACTCATGTATATCTTGTAAAGTCATTTACAATTACAAACACATATATATTACCACTTATGCTTCTAGCTCTAGTTGGTCCAAATAGATCTATGTATAGCAATTTTAAAGGTCTTTTAATAGAAATGTGATTTTTTCTCTTAAAAAGTGTTCTTACTTGTTTACCTATTTAGCAAACATCGCATAACTTTTTATTTTTAAATGCAATATGAGGGAGACCTTTAACAAGTTCATTTTTGACAAGTTTAGAAAAAATGTCCATGCTTATATGACCTTATCTTCTATGCCAAATAAAACTATCATTAATGCAAGCAATAAGGCAATTTTTTATCCTCATGCATGCATCAATCTTAATATTATAGACATTTCCTTTTATATTATCAACAAATAGAACTTTATCATTTTCAAGGATTAAACAACATGCATGGTCAAACATAATTCTGTAGCCTTTATCACATAATTAACTAATAGTTAACAAATTATATTTTAGACTATTTACAAGAAACACATTTTATATAGAGGGAAAGGACTTACCTCTAATATTGTCAACCCCAATGATCTTTCCTTTTGAGTTGTCTCCAAATATGACTTTTCAACCATTGATCTTGGTAATACTTGGGAACAATGAATTATCTTTAGTCATGTGTCTTAAGCAAGCACTATCCAAGAACCACTCATTATATTCCCTTGATTTCCATACACACAAAATCAAGATGAGGTTTTTGATGCCATACTTTTTTGGGTCCTTTGTGGTTAGTGATAGTTTCTTTTGGAACCTAATTTATATTACTAACTCTGTCATTCTTAATAGGACATGCATAAATCAAATGACTAATGCTTCTACAGTAGTTACGTGTTTAGTTTGAGTCATCTGATTATTTGGCTTTAACGAAGTAATTTTTTAAATATTTTTACTTTTCTTAGGTTGATAGCCTAAACCTCTTTTATTGAAAACACATATTTGATTAGCAAGTATGGTTTCTAAGATCTTAAAGCCTTGAGTGAATTTAGTTAGTATAGTGTTTAAATTATCAATCATTTCCTTTAAAGCCTTGTTTTCCTCTTCAAGTTAGTTCATTTTATCGTTATCATTAATTACAATGCATGCTTTTTTTTAATTATCATTTTTAACAAGTAAACATGCATGGTTTTTTTTTTCAATAAGCTATACTTGGAACCTAACTTCTTATATTCATCATACAATGTCTAAAATGCATCATTATAAGAGAGATCAGATTCATCATCCAAAGAGATAACCTCATTATCACTTTCAATTGCCATGAAACACATGTTTAGAACATGCTCTTCATTATCACTTGAGTTAGAGTCTGAGTCATCACTCCATTTTCTTTTATTACTTGTTTGTGATGATGGTTCTTCTTCTTATTTTGAAAAAGAGGGCAATCAACCTTTATATGTCATGTCTTGTGCACTTGTAACACTAAGTGCTTCCTTGCTAGATTCTTTCTTATTTTCATCATTCTTGAAGTTTAAGAACTTTTTGTTCCCTTGCTTCTTTTTTAGGAAATTTTGGAATTGTCTTATGATAAATGCAATGTCCTCCTCTACTTCATCATCATCATCATCATCATCATCATCATCATCATCATCATCATCATCACTATCAATATGGTGTATGGTTTTGAATTCCAAATTCTTATTTGGCTTCTCTTCTAGTTATTGCTTTTCCATAGTGATTTCATGAGTCATAAATGATATGATGAGTTCTTTCAATGAAAGTTTGATGAAATCCTTAGCTTCTCGGATTGCCTTTTTCTTTTCTTTCCAATATTTAGCAAGGACATAAGAATTTTGCTCACGAGATCGGTATTAGTATAAGTCTACCAAGAGCATTTAAATTATTATTGATAGTTGTCATTCTAGTAAATATACTAGTTATTGATTCATTTGTAAGCATTTTAAATAACTCATATTGATGCACTAACATGTCAACTTTTTATTTGTTTACTTGATTCGTTCCTTCATGTGTTATCTCTAATGCATGCCATATATCTCTAGCATTTTTGCATTTGTGATCCTATTGAATTCACTTCTACTTAATGCATAATACAAAATATCCATAGCTTTAGCATCCATAAATAACAACTTTTTATCATCATCGGTATATTCTTTCTAGGTTTAGGAACCATTATATCATTTTCAATCTTAGTACGTTTGTTTGGTCCATTTTCAATAGATAACCATAAATCATAATCAACAGATTAAAGATATATAATCATCATAGCTTTCTAATAGGCATAGTCATTACCATCAAAGAAAGGTGGCCTAGAGGTTGATGATCCTTCATTTTGAACATTAAAACTAGTGGTTGTCATTCTACTCAAAGTCTAAGCAAACTTATATAAAGGGAACTAGGCTCTTATATCAATTGTTGTTCTAGGATTAAGGTAACAAACACCTAAAAGGGGGTGAATTAGGTGTTTTACTAATAATAATAAATATTATAATTAACTTAATTAAACATAATTAAGCAACAATATAATTAGAGTGCTTAAAGTAAAGAGTATATAGATAGAAATTACAAACTTGGTTTTTAACGTGGTTCGACATGCCTACATTCATACCTTAAGCACCAAACCGATCTTAAGTATTGTATTCTTTACTAATCCAAGCCAAAGATTATAATGTCTTTAATGAATCCTCACCAAGCCTTTTCATCACTTGAAGGAATACTTTCTTTAAGATTTTTCACCTTGGTGATGTACCTCACCAATGACCAATAGTTTTTCACATAAACTCTTGAAGGATTACAATTTGTTTGAAATATGTAAAACTCTTTCAAAGAGTAGATAATATAATTGGAGCTTATATCTCTATAGCTCACTCAATAGTACTTAGAATGCATGCAGGTGTTTAAGTATAGTGAATATGAGAATTTATACTCTTGTGTAAGAATATGAATGTTTTAATGCATAAATATGAGTATAATTTAGGATTGATGATTGAAAGTTGTTTTTGCTCATAAAATAGCTTGTATATAATATATATTAAATTTCAGTGTTTAAGTCTGCAATTAGATAAACTATATATATGTTTCTAAAAAAACTAGTTGTTTTTATAGCTATTAGTGCTCCTCTAACAAATGACATAGTCAATCGGTTCATATTGGTCAAGTCAATCGGTCGAGCAGTTCCTACAAATTCCCAGGTGTTAATCCTGGATGAACAAGCGATCGACCGATTATCTTGGTATGGCTAAGTGGTTGACCGATTCAACTTAAAATCTAGTTTTAGCAGTTTTAAGCCTGATGAATCTTGAACCAACTAAATGCATATCAATTATATAATTCATGCAATGTGAAGAGTGTGAATTCATTTTAATTTGTGTTATCAAATTAGATATAAAGCTTTACATAATTTGCACTAAAATGAATCCTTAATAATTAAGTCTTCACTTGTTTTGCATCTTGGACTTATTGATTGATTTCTTCATTTAATTCTTCATACTTATTGATGATCTTCATATAAACCTGTTTAAATTTATTCTCAACCAAGCATATTATTAGTCTAATTTCATTTAATTGTTATCATCAAAAGACATAAAATATTAATATGTGACCCAAATGTCAACAACAAGGCCTAAGTTGCGGCCAAAATAAAGGAAAGTGGGGAAAAAACCTTTCATGATGTATTAATTTATGTACACGTATATGATTGGGGATATTATGAAATTGTGGTAGATTGAGGTAATTAAGATGGAATGTAATAGAAATACCTTAAGATAATGAAAAATAAAGAAGAAATAACTAAAGGCATCACTATATTTGATGACCGGGATGAATTAATTAACTAGCTGACCAAGAAAAAGGGCTAAAGGCATCAGTGTATCTGATGACTAGGATGAATTATTTGACTAGGTAACCGAAAAGAGGCTAGAAGCATTAGCATGACTGATTACCGAAAAATGTATTAATGTGGTAAAGTTTTAGAAGAAGATTAAAATTAATTATATACAATGATAAAATGTGCATTTGAAATTTGATTTCTTAGCCCCAATAATGAATCTGGATCGGGAAATACTTGAAAAGGAAAAGATAATTGGTAGTATAAAAAATGAGCCAAATGATGTAATTATGAATAAAGAATATATACATACGAAGTTAAAAGGAACCAAGTAGGCACAAGTTAGATAGGAATGAAGGATTTACCTAAATAAGCTAAAGTACATATATAATTGATTTGAAGGGTATTAAGTATATGTGAATGAAAGAATTATGAGTAAGATGGAAATGAATTAGAAGACATGTTAAGAATATAGTTTGATGGAATCAACCACAGGGACAAGCACCATTATTAACAATAAAAATATAACTTTCCACTTTAGTGAAGATATTTCTGATGGTGCATCTACTAGATATACAAGTTGAACGTCTTAGATATGAGAATTGTAGGTTACATGTATTGAGTTGTTTTTATGTAAAGGAACTAATGTACATAAATATCATAATATGATTTTAAATTCTTGTGATTGGAAATTAAACTTATAAAGTTGGATAAATAGACATATAGGCTAAGAATTTATGATGTTGATAAATTAAAAAAGAGATATTTTGGTAAAATTCTAAGATAATGGTTTGTTACTTTCCTCATTGAAAAAAAAAACTATTATCAATGGGATGTTAATAGTTGCTAATGAATTGACTATATTTCTTTTCTTTAATATTTACCAATACATGTTTCTACCTTAAAGGTTCATTTCATACACAACAGGATTAATGATTATTTGGTTGCCATCTAGCCTGGGATTTAACCTTATGATTTGTTAACTTAATTCATTTAAGTTTATAATAAGTATTTAAATTAAGAACATTTATTCCTTTTTCTTATATATATAATCGATGTGATTGAACATAAACGCACGTGAAAGTGTGGGGTGTTACATGTATGATGAATGGACTTAAGTATAAACACACAAAATAGTGTGGGTGGTACAGGAACCACATAGTGAGTTTTGTCCTTTTTAGAATGCGCCTCTTAGGGAGAGATATGCCTTTTGTGCTTATAAGTGACTAAGGCCCTTGTCTCCTAATTGATGTGAGATAGTGACATCATCATGTATGCCCACACCCACACATGGTAGGCCTCCCAAGAGATTTTGTCTCACTAGAACCATATAATAAGTTTTGTCCTTTTTAAAAGGCGTCTATTGGGGAGAGAGGTGCCTTTTGTGCTTATAAGTGACTAAAGTTTTCGTCTCCTAGTCAACGTGGGATAGTGATATCATCATAGCCCTCCATACAAGGGGTTTGGGTAGTTGCACATGGCTGACATTCCCACAGACGGTGCCAATAATGATGTGTGTCCACACCTATACATGGCAGGCCCTCCAAAAAGTATTGTCTTACTGGAATCACATAGTGAGTTTTATTCTTTTTAAAAGGCGCCTCTTAGGTAGAGAGGTGTGTTTTGTGTTTATAAGTGATTAAGAATCTCGTCTCCTAGCTGATGTGGGATAGTGGCATTATCATAGCCCCCTAGGCGAGGGGCTTGGGTAGTCGTCTATTGCTAACATTTCCATAGACGACGTCAATGATGATGTGTGCTCACACCCGTATATGGTAGGCATCTTAAGAGGTATTGTCCCGCTGGAATTACATAGAGAGTTTTGTCCTTTTTTAAAGGCGCCTCTTAGGGAGAGAAGTCTTTTTTTGTGCTTATAAACAACTAAGGTTCTCGTCTCCTAGCCGATGTGAGATAATGACATCATCAGAGACAAGTAAATATAATTTTAAATGGTGATTTTAGATATATTTTTGTTAAAATGTTTTATTAAACATTTGATTGAAGCCTAACCAAAAAGGTAATTAGAGAATTTTGAAATTCTCAAGGTAAGTAAACAATAGAATTCTCAAGTCGATGAATTATTTTAGCATGGACCAATAATTAAGGGTCATCAACGGTTTTATAATTAGCTGTACAATTTCTCATTGCAAGAGCTTATACTTGATGGATTAGATTTCTTACAAAAAAATTATTTACAAGAAATTAAATACAAAACATGCTAAATGATTATATATTTTTTTTAAAAATAAATTAGTAATGTTTTGCTCTTCTTATTTTGATTTATGATTTCCTTTATAAAAAAAAGTTTAGATTAAAAAAATCCACGCAATACATGCAAGTATTGACTTTTCAAATTAGCATGATTTAATTAAGTTTGATACGGTAAAGTTATATATAATATGATTTTTATGAGCTGGTTTTTAACTTTAATTTATAAAATAATTATAAATATGTTTGATTAGAAATTATTTAAATCAAGAATTAATAATTTTTTAACTTTTAATGTATGGAGTCTACTTATACTAAGTTCCTTTTTTAGATTTATTTATGAAAAAAGAATTTCTAAATTATAATTCATAGTTAAAAATCAATTTTCATGAACCATACCAAATACACTCCTAATTTTTTCATTGTCGACTAACGAAGACATAATCAGACAGTAAAGGTCCGAATCACCTGGCTTATCTGGCAGGGAGGGCAGCCAATGCACCTAATTTGTCATTGCTTGATTCTTTGCATTTTACACTTGTTCCTCGTTGAACGTGTGCAAAATTCTTATTGGTGAGAGAGAGCAAGCGAAGCAGACCTGATGTTGCCATTGTATAAATCGATCGAAGTCTTGGGATGGGGGAGCTAATCATCACCAAAAATTCGTTCTCTTGGGTTTTAGAGCTTTTTTTACCCAACAAGAAAGTTAATTTTAGGGCTTTTTTGCAAGAATCCTATTCTGAGGTTCTGAAGAAACATGAACACTAGGACAAGTTGACGAGGATGATATTTCATCCACCCTTGTATGGAAAAGAAGCCAATTCAAGCGATGAAAAACATTTTCTCAGATGGCCAAACAAGGATAGCTACGTGGGATTCAATGTTAGGCAAGTCCTTGTAGCTGCTTTATTTACACCAATAAACATGCCGTTTTCCATTTATTCATACAACATGGCAGTTTGGTATGTGGTAAAATGACTCTAGCAATGATGAAAGCCACTCTCAGACACCCTCTGAGTAATGGACATGCATTCCTTTACACCCACACGGCGTTGAGAAGTTGATTGGACTATAAAGGCAGGCAGAACTTCAGTATTGGAAGTGTTCTTCATCAGGGGCATCCAATAAATCAGCTATTGTGAGCTTTTCCTTGTCGAAAAAGAGGTCTTCTAGCTTGTATGGCCCTACTGAAGGTCCATCTTTCCATAAAGTCTTGGCGATTTGCTCATGGATCCTCTCTGTTGGATGGCCAGAATCCCACCAAATATAATCATCAGCATTATCGCATAACTGGAACTCCACGGGCTTCCTTTTGCCTCCACAGCTGTAGACACCATTATACGGTCCAGTTCCACAGCAAGCATTCACCCCCTCTTTGAAACCTTGATTTTGGGTCAATAGCAGTTACTTTGCTTGTGAGTAATTGAAATTAGCTTATCCCAACAACATACTATAACATTATATTGCAATAGAGCCTACGTTACTCTTCTGAAATAAATTCTGCACCACACTACTTTAATCAAGGAGAGCACACATACCATAGCTTGCGGGATTATTAATTCTGTCATAAAGCCAGGTATAGAATTCAGGATTGCAATACTTGAAACCTTTCAGCAGTTGCTCGAGGCTTGTGAGTACAGCATTCAAAGCATTATTGTGTGCCAATGCAAGACCAGAAGCTGCTTCAAAGCAACCGCCTTCACTGGACTTGGGGTTCCTAGCTCTCATGAGTGGCATGCAACCTAGAGGACACAAGCTGAGAAATCCAAATTTTCTGGCTCCTTTCTCATACAACACCTAAATAAAAAGGACAGACACAGTTAACATTAATCAATTCAACCTCAGGTTAATTACCATATAGATGAAGTATTAAATGTAGTTAATTAGAAGGTTCACCTGAATTGCATTTGTCAAGTTTCCAATGACCATCTCAACATACACTTCAGGCACAAAATATTCTTGCATTTTTGGATTACCTAGATAACCTGCCACGTAATCGTTGCTTCCAACACTGATGAAATAGACTGCCTCTGATAAAAGAGCTTTTGCCTCTGCTTCTCCTAGGTTTTCTGTCAATGACTTTTGCACCTCTTCAAAAGATCTTAACTGTGTCTGGAGGTCAACCACCTAATATTGAAAGCAACAAGTTAAGAAACCCTTTCACTTTGAATTGGTGCAAACCCCGATTCCATCTCCAGCCCAATGATTGGATAGGTAATTGATGAGTTAGCTTTATTTATTTATTTTTAAAAATGTATGGGTCCGGTAAGTAGATCTGATATGCTTGGACTTCACAGTTAGCCAAGTTCAAGGTGTTTGGACTTGGCATACTAACACTGGTCTGGCACGCATGCCAGACCTAATACGCTTGGACTTGGCAGTGCACCAAGTCCAAGGTAGCGTGGGTCTGGCACGCATGCTAGACTCAATACACTTGGGTTTGATAGTCAGCTAAGTCCAAGTAAAGTCCAAAGTAAAGTGGGTCTGGCACGCATGCCAAACTCAATACGCTTGGACTTGGCGGTCTGCCAAGTCCAAGGTTCAAGGTACTTGGACTTGACAGTTAGCCAAATTCAAGGTGGCATGGGTCTGGCAAGCATGCTAGATACAATACGCTTGTGCTTGGCAGTCAGCCAAGTTCAAGGCGTTTGAACTTGGTAGTCAGCCAATTCCAAGCAAAGTCCAAGGTAATGTGAGTCTGGCACGCATGTCAAACCCAATACGCTTAAACTTGACGGTTAGCTAAATCCAATGTACTTGGACCAAGTCCAATGTGGCATGGGTCTGGCACGGATGCCAGACCCAATATGCTTGGACTTCGCAATTAGCCAAGTCCAAGGTGTTTGGAATTGGCAGTACATCAAGTCCAAGGTAGTGTAGGCTTGGCACGCATGCCAGACCCAATACACTTGGACTTAACAGTTGATTTAACCATATTATTCGATAGTTTCACCCACATCTACCTAATGTTTTGTCCATGTTTTATATATAAAATGTCTTGATATTCTTTGTTTTATGTTTTGAAGGTACTTTTGGATGAAAGATGCAAAAAGGAGTAAATTGGAGGTAATTGGTAGATTTGACGTTCAGTCGATGTTTTGTGCAGAGCGTGAGTTCTAGAGATCGAAAT
>Ga0307517_10005469_pt1 | contig 19121 bp, 21 predicted proteins | sample 23_EM_MG_FD_194515 | JGI IMG/M metagenome (GOLD analysis project Ga0307517, IMG submission 194515) | Populus trichocarpa ectomycorrhiza microbial communities from riparian zone in the Pacific Northwest, United States - 23_EM | ecosystem: Host-associated > Plants > Roots > Unclassified | place... | reverse complement strand
GATCACGCACTGCCTGGTTCATGTGCGCGCTATTTCGCCAAGCGCGTGGAGAGGAATAAGCCCTTCTCCCCAAGGTTGCGCCGGGTGAGCATACGCATCATCGAGCGTATCTGGTGCAATGAGCTCAAAGTGTCTGAGCTGGAGACTGTCCACCTGTTGAACCGACTTTCAGCTTTTGGTGGATGCGATACGTTCTCCGACGGGACTCAAGAATTTGTCCTTCCACTACTGGCGCTTGTTGGACAAGATGCTGGTGGATGGGCGACTTAACGTGTATCTTGGGTCGCGCGACGTAGAGGTGATGAGATTACTCGAGGAAACTGAGGAGTGGCAAAAGTTGGTGGCCTGGATGATGGTCATATGGTCATTTCTACCGGGGTCCAGCATACCAGCGACAGAGTCGATGGAAGACATCGAACGGGCCACTCTCAAGTCGCTCTTGCAACAGCCGTCAGCTCTCCCGAGGTTTGAAGACCTATTTACGGGGGGCATGTTCAGCCCCACGTTCTACATGGGATACAAGGACAATCTTAAACGGATATGCAACCAGGCGCGAGCGGAACGATTGGCTTCGGAGCCCCCGCCGCCGTAAGTCTCTGTTTGTCCTTCTCAACACTTATCCGTTCTGAAGCCACCCACTTTTCTTATTTCGTTTCAGATACTTGGCTCACGGTCAGCAACTCATTCCCTTTCCTTTTACAAAAGTCGGAAGCACACAAAGGCGTCCGTTACCTATACCACCTGTTGTTGCACAGAGTTCGGCATTTTCGAAATAGACGGAGCGATCTACGATCTAACAAGCCCCAACCATCAGGGGCGACCCCAAGAGGGCAGCCCTCTTCACCACGTATCGCCTGCCCCTTGTGTATCTCTCAGGTTTGGCGCTCACCCGCATCGATGTCCAGAGTTTGGGCTCGCATTGCTGGACTCGGGGTTGTGAAACGCGATTCAGGTTCAACAGAGACGCTTCTGACCACATTGGGTCGAGCTTATACGTGCGGATAGGTCTAACGCGTTCTGGCGGACAGTGGTGATATTCCTGCCCCGTGCCGAAACCCCCCGCTACGTTCCTTATACCCTGTGCCCGCCACAACTGATAAGACACCTCTTGATCATCCTTCGCAGCGGCCCTCGGATCTGCTTCCGGGTCTGCTATCGTTCCCTGATGCGGAGTGAGGTGAAACTCGCGTATCAAATGACAGAAGACAGAGTGTGAGCTTCCGCTCGCCATGATGAAACACATGCTCGTCCAGTTCCCTTTCGATATATACCTTAGAACACTTTCTACGGGAAGTCGGTCGTAAGGACAGGCAGGCTGTACGGCCATGACGAATTCCAGGTCCAGGTGAGCGAGAGGTTCCGTCGATGGTGAGACCGTGCCCGGTCGGCGGGCGCTGGAGTGGGGGTTCCTTGCCTCGTTCTGTTCCCACAATCCAAGGGGCCCGTGGGGTAAATTCATTATTCAATCCAGCTCCATTACAAAAAGATATTGGGAAATTTCAAGTACTCTATGCGTTCGCGGTTACATCAATTTATGCAAGCAAGGTAACCTGTACAAGTTATTGATAACGGTAAATGAAGGAAGATATCCCATAATAAGATGATGAATAAACAGGCAGCGGTTGGTTGGAAGATGGAACAAGAGTCCGGATGTATCAGGGCGAGAGCGCCAGCGCCGAGCGTGGTCTCGGTCTCAGTTTCTTGTTATACACAAGCCTGACCCTAGGAGAAGAGTCCGGAAGGGCAAACAGATTCAGAGGATCATCGGAGGTCGGTAGAACCATCGACATCTCCTCCGAACCACCTTCATCCTCTCCGTCGTTGTCAAATCCGCATCCCTCCACCTCTGAATCACACGATTCCTCCTCCACCTCAGAGACATGAACGCCTTCATCACCACCGGGGACAGGAGACGGTGATGGAGCGCGATTAAATCTCCGTGAGGCGATGAGCCTAGTCCTCGAAGTTGGAGAACACGAGCTAGCCGTATCAGCACTACTGTGTCTCTCTTTATCAACCACTCTGACTGGACGGTCCGGAGGATATAGCGGAACATGGGCCCGGGAGTCGCGTCTCCGCGCATCAAGCAGTGGGGAGTGAAAGTGGTTTTGAAAGGACGTGCGGAGATTTTTCGGAGTATGATGTTGCCCCTGCCCAAGCATACGACGTTTCTTCACGACCCATGGCGTGAGTTCCACGAATACCATTGCATGTTTACGTTTCTGAGTGTGAGAGGAGGGAGGGAGAGGGGAAGGGTAGGAAATTTTGGGCGGAGGGGGTATGGTTTGTTGTTTGTTGGGGGGGGGTGGGGTGGTCGTTCGGGACTTTGATCTTGACGAAATCGGAGACGAAGAGGGTGGCGATTGTGATCGTAATCGTGAGCGATATGGAGACGGGGAGGAATTCCGTTGGCGTGTGTGTGTAGAAGAACGAAGTAAAGATCGAGGTGGTGGGAGACACCTGCGGCGATGAATAAGGGGAGTAACAGAGGGAGACACCAACTGGCTCGAAGAAGCTCGGGTGTTTCGGGGGCCGGCAGCAGCGACGGCCGCCTCAGCATTCTTGATCGAATCCTGAAGATCCCCCATAATCTGCCCATATTCGGGTTCGTACGCCAGCGTGACCCCAAACACATTTTGGAACTCCCCTCGAATCTGCCGAACCATCGACAACTCCAACTCGTACAATTTGTTCAAGTTCAGAGTCGAAGCGAAAGAGTGTAGCTGATTGAGCATGTCCCAAGGCACTTCGTCGTCCGAAACGCTTTCGAAGAATCGAGCGATAAGGGGGGCAAAGACTGTGGGTCTCGCATCCGAGCTTTGAAGGTATCGGGTAAGTCGCCTGGCGTCCTCGACTGGGGAAAACGCCGGGGGGAAGACGGCCAAGAACCAAGTCGTGATGTTGATCATCATACCATCCACCTCGCTCGCTGGTTTTCCTCCTCCAATCAAAAGCCTAGTCCCAAGGTCGCTCTCGAAATACACCGAGATCAACTCCAGGCACCCCAGGCAGAGCTCCGTGTCGCTTTCGACGTAGTCCGTATAAACGAGTCGATCGAAGATCTGTTGCAGCCACCTCAGAAGTAGCGCTATCCTCCTTTCTGCCGGCCGTTTGTCCACTTTAGAGGTCTTATGCTTGGATTGGGCTACGATGTCGATGAGGCGAGTGGCCATTCGAACGAGAGAGCTGAAATTCTCCGTGGACAGCTCTTTCGCAAGGCTCGAGACCGCTTTACTGGTCCAAGCCTCGGAAGTTCCGTATACCGAAACATCGAGGAGAGTCGAGAGGAAGGTTTCGCTATCCCCAAAGTCGGAGTTGCACCATAAGGAGCGTAGAGAGGTCAGGAAGGCGGGGTGGTCAGCGTGGCATATAGGCGGTGGAAGGGGGGATATCGAGGAGTGATTGCTCGGAGATGTAAATGAAACGGTTATCAGAGACTGCAGGAGTGTTTCCGCAAGTGGTATCATGTTGGAGGAATGAAGATGCGCTATGCAGACCTCCAGTAACAGAGAAAGTAGGGTCGGATGAGGCGGACATGACTGGAGGATTATTTGAAGCGCGTGTGACACAACAGCCCACCTAAAATCCAAATGAGCGACCCGATGGTCTAAGCCTCAAGTGTTCGGATAGAACTTACCTGCGAACATGGAAGGGGATCTCCTCGTATATCTCATCCACCCATCTCGTTGCCTCTTCCTCTTCATTGCCACACTCTTCATCGTCAGTATTTTCCTCCCCATCGTCTCTATCGCCCTCCTGTCCCGCCCCCAACTCTTTTCCAACAACTATCGCACAAAGCCCAGTCAAACTAACCACGCGTCCCTTCGAACTCGAAGCAACATGGTCGACCGCCACCGCAGAGGAAGCAGAACTTTTCGTATGAGGCTCGTCTGAGACACCTCCAAACGCGATATTGATGACGTTCCTGAACGCGTCCCGGATGCCATAAACGTTCCTCGACAATGCTAACTGCTTCCCAGTCGAATCGTATTGTGAAGTGGATTTGGAGTGGTGCATCTGCTCCGGAGGGGGCAGAATCGCCAACGGCGGTTGTTCATCGGGGTTGGAGGACGAGAGAGATGAAGAATTTGTCCTTGAGATCCTGCCGCGCGAACCGTAGGTGATCCTTACACCCCCCGTGGGCTTCCCACCCGCCGATGCAGTGATCGAAGCCAAGCCCGCGCATTTCGTCTTGAGCGGCCGTAGGATCCTGTGGATTCTGGATATCGTTAGGTGTGTTCCGGTCGAGGTCGAAGAAGATGGTGGGGGCATGATGACGGCATGCGTGAATGGTAAATGTCAAAGTTCAACTTTTTTTTGTCGCGTGAGTGGCACGTGATCACATGTTTATCCCGTCCCCCGTTCTGACAACAACTTGACGGTTTTGTTGCCCGTGTAGTACAGGCTGGGATATTCCGAGTAGACAGTATTCAAGCCTATTGTAATTTTCACAAGCATGATACAAGTCTAGACCCACTCGTCAGGAGAAGTTCGAATCGAATTATTGTCATCATCGTCGTTATCTTCATCTGTCCTCGCATCTCGGGTCATCGGTAAAGCGACATAAGAGATCGTAGTGGGGTTGAAACCGATACCGTCCCGATCTGCGATACTGTCCTATATTGGAAGATGTCGCTCTTATGGTCGTCTCCGCAGTGAAGCACGACCGGGTTCTCTGCAGAAGAGAGCCAAGACCCGTAGGCACGGAGGTCCGTATCAGATAGATGAAGGTCGAACGAAAAGTCGTCGAGTCGCTGTGAGGTAAACCGGCGGATGTACAGGATGATGCGAAGGTTTCGGGAAACCGATTTACAAGATTCCTCCTTTCCCTCCCCCAATGTCGGTAGGTCACCGACGCCACAGGACTCAAGAGATAAGTGCCACTGAGACGCAAATGAAGTAGCCGTTTGTCAGGTACTCCGCACAAATGCACAAAGTCCTAGAATGAGCGTAGATTGGGGAAGATTTGGGCATTGAGGGAGCTCTGACAGGCTTGTCCTTTGGCCTGCCACCCGGTGTGGTGGGGCGATGGATTGCCGGCAGCGCGGGCAATGAGGCCTTTAGGTGTTTTCCCGAAGAGATGATGATTTTGTGTTCCTTCGAGACAAAGGCAGATGGAAACCCCTTGAAACGAAGGCGGTAACGTACGACTCAACTTAACGTTTCCCCACCCGTTCCATCCCTCAACTTGACATTTCTTGAACGAGCGAACACTCTGTTGCCCTCGGTGCGGCTTCCCTTACCCAGGACCCAGATAGAATTGCTGAAATGACCGATAGCGAATCACTGTGGGAAAGGTCAGTACCGATGGTGGACCTTTTCGTACTGTGGGAGTTTAGGCGCCAAAATGCGTCAGTACCTGCGGTACTGAGAACGACCCGATAGCGACTGAAACTTTGTCAGTGCTAACCTTTCCCACAGTGGCGTAGTCACACCAGCCAAGCGATCCAGAGGGACCAGTAACTTGCAAGCACCCAAATCCACGCACTGACAATGCAAATCTCGATAGGAGCGCTGGCCCGCAAACACTATTCAAACCCTTGACAGGCGTCTCGATGAAACCGAGATCCCTTCGCACAGCGTGTTTCCGTTCGCTGGTCCTCAAGGCGTCGCACCGAGGCGATCGGCGACACCGTCTGTCAAAACAGTGTACCGATCAAGGTCATGGATCCAGCGGAACAAGTGGCATGGAAGCGACAACCGAGCTAGTCTTGGAACAGGATGGAAGTTTAATCACGTCACTAGCGCGTACGTTAGTCCAGAGACACTGAGCGTAAAGATGAGGTTGCGAGTGAGCCACGAACCTCGAGGCACAGAAAACGTGACTGACCAGACCCTGTTCGCGTTGGAGGCAGGCGAAGAAGTGTTTGGTCGATCGTTCGAAACCAAACGTTCGAGCTTGGGTCCATGCACGCGGATTGATAGAACCATGGGTCTCTGCAAAGACCACCTCAAACGACATACACATCCATGCCCCCGACGTCTACCAGCGAGGAAAACAAATACAATCCCGGGATCCTCCTCACAAGTGGTCTCTTGCATTCCTTCATCCAAGGGATCATCGTGTCTCAGGTCGGCAGGTACTATGAGGACTACTGCCACCTCGACACCTTTTCCATGAAACTCTACGTGGGTAGCATTGTCGTCGTTTCAATGTGAGTTTGCCACCGACAACATCCGAGCCATAACACTTGGAAGCTTACCTCGGGAAACTCAAGCGCGCAGACGACGTATATCAGCTACAAAGCCTGGGTGGTTATCCTTCTCCGCGGCGGTCAGAGTCCCACGGTAGCTGTTGTCACCTCTGCTGCTTCCCACCTTCTCTGACTTCGATTGTAGGCGCTGTTGAAAGCCTTGACGTCGGCGGACCTATTCTTGAATGGTGTCCTGTGCGCCCTTTGTCATACCTACCTCATCAAACGGTGTTGGAAAGTGAGCGACCTGCTGTGACCGAAACACCGCGATTGACCCCGTTCCTAAGGCCACCAACAACAACCGCTGGGTCCTATGGACGTTCTCTGTACTAAACGTGGTCGTCTTTGTCGCAATCATCATCATCGTGAGCAAACCACTGCGCTTGCCCGAGTCGCCCCTGCTTGATGCACAATGTACTAGTCCGTCGCCGTCGTCGTCGACACGACCGAGACATTGGGAAAGCTAGTGAGCGAATCGATCCCCCCGCTCCCTTGCGCGAGTCAACAGTAAACCAACCGACAGGTCATGGTGTTGGTGTCGGTATGGTTGTTCGGATCGATTGGTAAGAGGATTCGAGTGGTCGGTTTGAACGGTCTCGTGTCCTGACTGTAACAAGTCCTTTGCTTCAGCATCACCTTCATCTGTGAGCGCCGGGCGTCCTTGTTAAACACCGCGTCGACTGACCCTCGCCCACGTTTATTCAAGTGTTATTCTCGTTATGGAAAATCAGAAGTGGTATTTCACACCTGGACAAGACACTGAGCTGGATAACCAGGGTCGTCTTATCATCGGCGCTGTTGCCCAGTACATCTATCATCGTCGCGGCAGCGTTGAATAGGACTTACAACGCGGATCCAAGCAGCGTGAGTATCGCCACACGCTGGTCGTGAGAGGACCCTTACCGGAGATAAACCAGGTCCATAACAGCCCTTTGCAGCAGAGTTTGGCCCTATTCTTCATCATCATCACAGGCAAGGTATATGCGCTCAGCCTGATGCACACGATAAACTCTAGACAGGCCATGAGAGAACGGCTGAAATCCCACGACCTTGGTAGAACATCGCTTTCTCGGTTCCAGTGGTCCGAACCGCAAACCCTCGTTGGTTCAAACCACCCATCTACTTCAGCGGTGAGAGATCCCCGCTTCGATCGATGAAAGCAGTCCGCCTCATTCGTTCGCGCGTGTAGCCGAATACGACTGCAGTGAGCTCAGGGTTTGATCTAGAGTTATCCCAGTTACGTCGCACGGCGAGTAGCGTGGCGAGCAGCTACAAACGAGGGATTTCACCGGCGCGGACCATGAGCGTCGAACCTCCTCTCTATTCGGTGACTGTCAACTCCCATTCACAGGCTGTGGAGATTCAAGAAGGCGCGGTAGAACATCAGCGCATACCGTTGGAGGACTCTTGAGATACCTAGTGATAGATAGGCATAATGTATACGGTGTCCGCAACTTCCCCCACGATACGACAAGTCCAACACGCAAAGAAGAACTCGCAACCGTTGGAAATTTTCAGCCGAAACAAGGTTTTTGAAGCACCTTCAGCAGTTTAGCGCCTAAATTCCCACACATCGGAAAAGCCCGTCGAACCTCATGAGGCCGTCATGGCAGATCGTCGCAGTCAGGATGACACCAAAATGGCATCATAACGCTCGCGGTAAGTCAAAATACGCTCATGGTGTCTAAAATCTATTATTTATTTTTCCGATGCAGCCCAAAAAGGTTGTCAGTACCGCCGTGTCCTCGAGGGTTCGTTCATCCCACGTCACGCACAAACACGGGCGGCGAACCGCGTGTTGGAACTCGGGGGCACACGTTTCATACGACGCGAGGCAACTATCCTGCTGTCGTCGATGAAAGCAATCCAGCCTGGCTTATCAGTTACCCCGTTAGTTTCGGGAATACTTTGGCAACAATCGTCGTCCGTCAGCAGAGTCGCCGCCGGGCATCCCGAGCCTCGGACGCAGAACCACCTGCAACTTCCGTGATTACGTATGGTTTTACGAGGTATCCGGAATACAACTTCACGTGGCCCGGCGGAGATCTGACCACAACCCCTTATGGTACTTCCGCGGCGACGACTTGGTGTTTCCCACCAAAAGGGTCCATATTCTTCAAAATGGGGCAAGCTGCCTCCTCCCCAAATTTTCCAATACCCGCACAATAAGAATCGCGATGGGACCCGAGAGCCATTCATGCAGGCCAAGCCAATGAGGACATGGCATGGCCACAAAAGTCGGTGGTAAGGTGCGTGTGGACGGCGTGGATAAGGAAGGGGGGGGAGAACATGGGTCCTGGAGGTTTTCACGCCGCATTGGGTGGTTGCAATTTGGCTGGGAAGTGGATTAATGGACGTGGCGCTAGGAATGGAAGCAAAACACACAGAGCCGAGCTCAAGAGCCTGGAAAACTTCACTTATCAAAATGAAACTTGCTTCGAGACAGACGCCGGACTAGTCCACTTGCATCTGACATGATTCCGCTTCGCAGTTTGCTTCATGTCATCTGGGCCTCTTTTTATACCAATGACAACAGCAATCGATTCTACCATTCACCTCCTCCCCCCACCCCCCACCCCCGATAACCCCCTCAGCACATGTCTTCTCTTACCCGTGCTCCCCTCGCAAACATCAAGCGAGACATCCAGGCGGCCATCTTCGAATTCATCGGCACCTTCATCTTCCTCACTCTCGGGTTTGGAGGGGTACAAGCGACCACATCCGCAGGGAGCGTAGGCCAACCCGGCCCCAATGTCCTCAATGTCCTCCTAGCCGCTTTCAATTTCGGGTTCAGTCTCCTGGTGACCGCGTGGTTGTTTTACCGCGTCACTGGCGGGGTGTTCAATCCGAATGTCAGTTTGGCGTTGTGCCTCACAGGAGCTATCGGTCCTGTGAGGTTTGTGTTGTATTGTATCGCTCAGCTCGCCGGCTCGATCGCTGCCGCTGGGGTCATTTTGGCGCTCTCGCCTGGTCCGTGTAGCTACGAGTGAGTGGCTTCTTCCGTTTAACTTGTGGGCGGTGTTGACGGTCGCACGCGCTGGTAGCATTCGTCTACAAGAGGGGATCAACCCCGCTCAAGGGGTGTTCATCGAGATGTTCGTCACGTCGTTTCTGTGTCTCGCGGTCCTCATGTTTGCCGTCGAAAAACATCGCGTCACTCCCTTCGCGCCGGTAAGTTCACGCCGGTAAAGAACGGCACTTTTGGCCACTGACAGTGTTTTTCTTTTGGAACACACCCGTAGGTCGGAATCGGGCTTACTCTCTTTGTCTGTATACTGTACGGGGGTTTCTACGCATATACCGTCCTCTGAGCAACGCTGATTTCCTCTTCTAGCTGGTCCGGATACTATACCGGCGCCGCTGTAAACACTGCACGTGCGTTTGGACCGGCAGTTATCACCGGGTTCCCGTATGGAACACACTGGGTGGTGTGTATATCTTCTTTCCCAGTGCCGCCATTCCCTCACGTGTACTATCTGTCCAGTATTGGGTTGGTCCATTCCTGGGGTCAATCCTGGCGTCGGGGTTATATATGGTTCTCAAGCAGTGCGTTTCTGGGCTAACTTTCTCGGTCGTTCGCACCTGATACACCCTTAGATTGCAATATTGGGAAATTAATCCCGGTCAGGACTCCACGGGCACGGAAATACCTATTCAGGATCCCGTCCTCCCTGTGCATGAAAAGGTCTGAGATTGCGGTTTTGGCAGGGCAGGGCACCGGGTTCTCGTTGATCATAATCGACTATCGTTACATGTATATTTCTGACCAAAATGACACAACGAAAGTTCCACCGATAGCCCCGTGATCAGACACTTCCGAGGGAGCGGAGAAAAAAAAAAAAAAACCTCAAGTGGGAACGCAGAATGGAACCGCCGGGGAACATTGCCAGGACAAGCATGATTTGGATCTTGGGACCGAGGATAGATCGCCAACTTGGCATTCTGACTGTTGAATGGAATCCCCATGTCACGATCTTGTCTCTCGGGTCCTGCGGGTTTTTTTTTTTTGAAAAGAAGCATGAAGTCATGATGTGTCGTGTTCTCAGGATCACGTAGTGAGGATCCAACGGCGTGGAACTCTGGAGGGCAGCCCTCCTCGGCTTGAATTCCCGCTGCGCAGCGCCCAGTGACAAGATTCCCTGTTTTTAGGATGTGCATATGAGATCTGCGTGGGGGGGCCCTCGCCGACAACCACGAGGGAAGGAATGCTATCCGGTGTCACCAAACCCCAAGTCACTTGAAAGAACGGCTTTGACCTCCAGGACCATGCTATTGCTCGCCGACAGATATCCAAGGGTCACGTAAGTTCAAGTCATATCCGCCCTAGAACTCCATATCTTTTTTTTTTTTCAATACAGCCCAGGTAAAATGGGCGAGCCGCGCGCGCGCGCGTCGAAGCGCCCGGCCGGATCATTAACGAACCCAAGCGAAGAGGTCAAACACAACAAATACGTAGCAGGGGGGAAACGACGTGAAGGGTGAGGAATATTTCAATCGATTGTTTTCAAATTTCAAAAAGCGTGTGGTTCTGATAGGACACGAGCTATACAAATATGAATTAAAAGCCGCCTTTCCTGCGCGTGGTTGTTCGTGGCACCCCTCCAGTGGTGATGAGGACCACTTGAACAAGGTTTTTCGGAACCCTGCCTCGCGGCAGGAGAGGCTGCCTGAACGTTAGAGACGCCAGGCTCCAATGCCACCAAAAAAAAAAAAAAAGCAAACAACAAAATCAAAGGCTATCCGTTGCATACACCCGTCAGTGCTTTTCCCTCCTCCGACGCCTCCCTGATCCGAACTTTTGACCCGATCGATCCAACAGACTGGAGTCCCAATTCCGAGGCGCCCCCTCCCCCACCCGTTTTCGGGGGGCTCCGAGATTTATCGGAGCCAGGAGTATAACGTCGCGATTTGCTTTCGACATCTCCCTTTTTCAGCAACCACCAATATCTTTGCCTTCTCGCATCGCCGCCTCATCCGGTCCCAATGATTCCATCCTCACAGACCGCGAGGGTTGAGGCCGATAAGCATCCAAGCGCCAAGACTGAAATGGGTCCATGCGTACAGAGGTGGGGGCCGAAAGACCGAGGGGAGGTGTTGGTGTTACCGCAGATAACCTCCTCGGCGTCCGTTACCACTTCACTGACCCTCCTTCTTAACACGACAAAGGCCTCACCTGCATGGCTGCCCTCGCCCATAAACCACCCCGCAGCAGCATTTTACGGACCTTTGGCACGTACAATCCACATCACGTCCGATTATTGTTTGTCCCTCAATAGTATGCACCCATGAAATCCTCAGTCCCGAACAAAGATTGTCCTTACAAAACTTGATCGCACGAACAACGGGACCCCCTGGGGCGGCTCACGTTAATGTTCAAATTCATGGAAACACCAAAGGCGCTCCGCAGTGGGGGTGATAATTCACGAAAGGTGAGAGCCGCTTGCGGAGGCGAGTAGCACCGACGACTAGAGTGCGACAATGGTATTTCACCCCACCTCGAAGAGTAAAAAGGAGAAACAGTACGTAACGCCCAAAAGGAACCAGAAGCAGATAGATATCAAACGCTCGTCGTACACGACAAACTTTCAACGTAAGGAAGAGTAAAGGAAATCGGGTGGCTGGGCCGGATGGAGGGTGTCCGACTCCTCGCGTTCAACGTTCGGACATTGTGGCTAGGTAGTCAGATAACTGTCGGATAGGTAAGTACCCCACCGGACGAGTCCAGAAATGAGAGAAGGGGGGGTACAAACCTTCAATGCACCAGACCTAATGCTATCTCCCATATTCTGGACATCCGGGTTGGCAAGGAGCCTCGAGTAGGCGTCTCTAGCCGCGGACTCTAAGCCGGCGAGAGAACCGTCCCCTAGCAACCCCTCTGTGCTCCTTGGTCCACCAAGATCGTCCTCTTCCTCTTCCCGACCGAAATACTGGCTGGACGAAATCGAAGAAGCACCCTGGAAAGACTGCAACCGCGTCTGGGCCTCGTTAACGACATGGGGATCGTAGTCGTTCCTCCCAAAGTACATATCGGATGAGATAGCCTTTTGACCACCAAACTTATCGCGAGCAAAGGTTGTGGCATCGACTTCGGAGTAGGAGCTGATTATCGAGTTCAGACCAATACCAGAAAGAGGACACTGCTGTCGCACCTTGTAGAAGCAGGGGTCTGGGTGGGGATGCTGCCGAAACCAAGCTTCTTCATACCCATGCCCAGTCGTTCCATATCTTGTTGACTACCAAGCGGTTGTGGGGTGGTATTCGTGTTCTTCACCGGCTGCTTCGTGGCGGTAGTGGTCGGCGTTGACTTCAACTCAAGCGCCTTTTTCTGACTCCTAGCCTTTTCTTCCTCTTCCTCCTTCTGGCGATCATAACCGAGTTGCTTTATCCGCTCGGCCTCCTCCGTGGCTCGCTTCTCGGCTTGGTCAAAATCTAAGGGGGAAGCAGCTTTCTTAGCACCCAGACCACCGAGCTTGGACTTCTTCGGACCAGTGGCACTGGTGATGGAACTGGTGGTTGTTGTAGAGGAAGTCAACCGTGAAGCCTTCAAGCTCGAGGTCGGTCGGCTAGCGTTCGTCGTAGAGGTCGACCGGATGGAAGAGGATGTAACAGTCCGGGGCGTAGCGTTCTGTGTTGGGGTTGCGCGACCAATCACAGGTGGCGGAGCTGGGGCAGACGTCGTTGGTTTGGCGGAAGAGTCGGCAGGTTTATCCCAGGAAGTAAAGAAATCGTCTTCGTCGTTGGCGGCGGTTTTGGCATCGGCGGATGACGTGATCTCTGGCATGCCTTCGACATAAACGCGGGTAGGGAACCTGTGTTATCAAAGATCAGATCCAAGCCGTAACAAAGAAAGGTTTTCTGGAGACTCACCTGACGGCATCTTCTCTCGCTCGCTTCCCAAGCTCTTCTTTGTACAGCTCGGCGGCCCGACTGCTGTACTTTCTCCTTGTGTCCGAGTCCGCTAACAGGGCCGATCCACCGTGCTTCATGAAGAAGTCGGAGGCGGAGGCGTTTCCGCCAACCTTCATTGTACGGAGTTGACTTGTCTGCCAGCTGTCCAGATTGGTCGATCTGTAAACAGTTCAGCTAAGATCACGGTTGACCCCAGTTCCGTAAACTCACCTGACAAAGCTGATATGCACACCCATATTCCGATGCACGCTCGAGCAGTCTAAGCAAATGTAGACACCAAATGTGACGCTGGACCATGTCGGGTTACGAGCTTGGCAGTCAAAGCATGCCTGTGTTCACAGTCAATGTCCGGTTGTTGACCATCGTTCCGTACGTTTCCGCCTCACTTTGTTGCCTTTCTGGGCTTTAAGAACCTTGAAGACCTGCTCGGTCTCGGCTTTGGTGGGATCAGCCATGACTGCGCCGGGGTCTGAATGTCGTGGACGTGGAAGAAGGATGGATCGGGAGACACGTTAGCCGACCAAACCACGTGGCAAATCCGAGTCCCTATTCGTTTTCGCCCTTTTTCACTCTTTTGATGGGTTTAACATCGTTTCCGGATTGTAGAGGTTCACGGGAATCGGACGGACTTCCCACCAATCGACACCACCAGGGTCCACCATCCCTGTACCCCATCGCAAGTGCTCACTATGCGGAAAATATTCTGACCAGCCTTATCTCGCGACCATCGGTGGCTCGTCTGACCAAAACAGAACATTTCGCACTTTATCGCTCTCTATCCTACCTCTGTCCCAATCGCTTGAATCATGCGGACGGGTGCACCAAGCCAGGGGAACTTGGATGAATCAGTCTGTTAGTTCCATGAAGCGCGGTTCGTGTAATGGGATTCCCCATGCACTTCTCCGTCATCGTTTCTGACGTATCCCAGGGACATACACCAACGTTACGATTGGTTTGGTTTGGTTTCGGTGCCGAGGTGTCAGCCAAAAAGTCGTGGTAGACTATCTGCACATCGGGCCGGACAAGAAATAACTTGTTGGTGACGTCAGGGAATAGGATCGAGATGTTGTCGGGAACAATCATGGGATATTATGCGCCAGTAACCAACAGATACGCCTTTGAGGAAGAGCATTGCGTGTTGGGCGAAATATGCGGCCCGTCGTTGAGTGAACAAAAGAGTCGAACCCGTATATCGTGATAGAAGTGGAAGCCCCAAGTTCGAGGAAATTGGAATGGCAATGCAGGGTGCACTACAGATATACTGATCGGGGAAGGTTAGTCACAGCATGGCATGAAGACCCGAAGGGAGAAAATCGCACCAAAATCTGTGTTGAAGGGTTAGACACAAAGAGTGAGAAAGTCGCTGCCATGTCATGTTGACAAAACATGGACAAAGTGTTGAAACTACTCGAGTTTCTCCAATTCCTCAAGCCGGCCTAATACGACATCCTTGCTTGTTTCCTCTATTTCTCCGGCTAAAAACACTTCATCGAGGATTGCATAGACCTGGACATTAATGAGCGGTTAATTCGAAAAAGTATGTGATGTTCGCACCTTGTAGAAGTTGAAAACCAGATCGAGTTCGCAGACGTTGTCAAAGAAAGTATCTGGATTCGAGTGAGAAACCTGGGTCACTGGGTGCGTTTTCGAGGCAACCGCACCGAGAACCTCCACGAACAAATGGATAGCTTCGAGATAAGCAAGTTCGTTGTCGTTAGCGTCTACACAGACGCAGAAAAACAGGCCGGCATATCTCCTGTAGACAATTTTGTAGTTCCGGAACTCGTGTCCAGGTTAGCATTCACGTCTGAACGCAGTCAAGAAGGCACACCTCAACGAAATTCGATTGATGCTTTTGGTCTCGTGGGGCAACTATCCGGTGAACTTCCCCACGTAGCCGTACCTACGGGGGAAGGGTGAGAACCTTCGATGGCTGGGATGCCGCCTGGTAACCGCAGCTCACTTTCTCGTCGTCGTCGTAAGGTACATACCATTTGGACAACCTGGTCTTGCCTTGACGATTCTGCGGGTGTTCATCAGAGGAGGACAAAGGCGTGGGGAAGAGAGTTCACCTGCACGAGAATGAACCTGATCATGCAGAAAGATGTCGAAGGAACACGGATTCTCTCAGTGTGCTCGGTCGTCACCAAAACGACGTGGACGTGCGAATGCAGCTAACAATCTCGGATCACTCGATCAGCCCAGGTTGATGTCGAAGGGAGTCGCTGATCGCCGTTGCAGGTAAGCTAGACTCTGCTGGACCGTGAAATCTTCTCCAATGTCTCCGACAGATAGTTTTCTGCGGTCTCCGGACGCCGCCAGATGTTCTACTAACTTTCTCGTAACTCGATATCTACCCCGCAACCTCCCCCCATCGGCAATTACAGCTCGCCTTGTCTTGGCTGGGCCAAAATTTATCCGATGACGAATTCCCTGGGGTTTACCCACCTTTCCATACACGGGTTTCTGTCAAAATTCAAACCCGTTTCATAGGTAAAAGCACTACAGGATCCGAGATCAGGAATCGCTTCTGCCCGGTCCATCAGAGAAACGTTGGTTCGCTCCTGTCGGTGGTTAACCGCGTGGATTTTTCTATCTTCGTTGAACCAGGGTACCGGAGCAATCTCTCGGGCTTTGAAATGGCGCTCGCCTGTTTCCACCAATCCGTCTTCCTCACTGTCCCATGGGGGGGGGGCACGGCCGGGGTGCCAACCAGACCACCAGATTCGAAGCCGATGATCGTGGGGCCGGGGGGAGCGGGCTGACGTTGGGAGTACGTTACAACCCAATCAGGATGATTGCGCAAACTCTTGCGGGTGCCTGATCACGAATCTTGATTCCCATCTCAAATAGAGGTCGCCTATTTTCCACCCGATAACGCTCCACAAGCGCGACTGGTGTTACAGACTTCTCTCCAATTCACCCTTCAACCTCTTTGTAATCACCGTCTCGATGCTTTCCCACAAATCCTGAATGGATCCTCCGGCTCCCCTTCCGTCCACAAGGTCAATGCTTCAGCCAAAAATTACGCGCTGGTCCCCTCTTGCTTATACCCCCACCTCGTGTCACAACGTCGACCGTTCCGTCGTGCCCCTCCTCCGGCCAAGACACCCCGTTTCCGTTCCCGTTTCTCGGTGCGGAGTTTGTTATCTCCTTCGGAGTCGGCGTGAACTGATAACACGGATGCAGGAACTACGGCATGGCCCTCTCTATGGAAGCCCGTCACTTGATCGTGCGGCATGCTGGGAGCAGGAGGGACGTTTGCGCGCTGGCCCGGGTGTGCAAGGACTTCCAGGTCGTCGCCGAGCGCGCCCTCTACAACACCCTTTCCCTCTCAGGCATTGACGCGACAATGTCCCTTTGCAACGTTCTGGCCAGTCAACCACGAGTGGCAGGTTACGTCGAGGCCCTCATCATTGCCGTAAGGAATGACGAAACCGCCAGTGAGGGAGAAGTATCATCCCATTTCCCAGAGGAGTATTGGAGATCTGTTAGAGCCGGACTTCGATCAACGCATCGGCTATTGCACCTTGCCATTCAAGTTGACTTTATTGGTAATTCAGGCCATGCTTGGATTTTAGAGGGTTGTCAATTCGGACTTCGGACGTTCCACTGCGATTTGGCCTGGGATGACCACCTCGTTGGCTTTCTGAACGACCAAGACGAGCTCGAGGACTTATACATTCTGGATTTTCCGTACCCGGCTGACGCTGATACGCAAGCCACCCCCACCGAACCCACGCCCCCACTTTCCCCCCCACCTCCTCCTGCTCGACGAGTCGTGTCGCCGGTTCCAAGGATTGGTTCATTACCCAAACTATCAATCCTGGAGTGCCCTACAACTGACGCCGTTTCGGTCCTCGTTCCGCGACGGCCAATAACACGGGTAAAGACGTGTTTTGCGACCTCGGACATCCAAAAAAAGCGCCGGGAGCTGACCACCCTATTCGTCAATCTGCGGCTTTCCACACGGCCGTTGCTTTCCCTAGACTTGGGAGATTCGTCATATAGCGCCGACTGCTCTCTGAATTTCCTACGACATTGTGTCTCTTCAAATCGAACCATGGACAACGTGCGTTATCTGGGAACGTTGGCGCTACCAGTTGACGGCCGAGAGGTCCGGGTTCCTTCCATCATTTGTCGTTTCCTGTGCTTATCTCATTACGTTCTAGCGCTTGAGGTTCTATGGTTTGCTAAGGGGATTGCCTTGTATTGAATGTGTCGAAGTGGAGGTCACGGACTGGGACCCTCCTCCAGTGTCGTTCCCAGCGTTGAGGGCGATAACGAACGAACTTCGACTCTATTGTCGTACCGTGAAGAAAGTCGTCGTCGTCTATGACCTCGACCGTGTCGTGATGACCGTATCAGATGATGGTGCAGACGGGTGCGTGCTGGAGGAGGAACACGGCGGAGCAACCGATGTGATTTGGAGAGAGGCTTAACCAGCGGCATTATGTATTTTTCTTCCAGTGCGTTCTGATCTTTCCCTCCCCCCGGAGCTGCGCTTTCCCCGGAGCGCTTATGCGTTTCAGTTTGTTGTCTGTCGACCGCGTTTTCAGGCTACTTCTACGAGCAGGGATGATTTCCGCTGAACGGCATATACCTTTTCGGTTCGGACGCTACCCGCCGGCCAAGACATCAAACAGTGTTGACACCATTGATCGGACGGACAACTTTGTAGCAACCACGAAGTTACCTGAGGTGCTCACACCCTCAACGCCGGCAGTGCTAATGTAGGAACATGGGGGTGCAGCCCTCACCTGGACACCTCCCTCCTTCCATTCTAGGTTGCCACGCACTCTACTCGCGCTGTCAAAGTGGTGATGGGCAAAGCCAAATTTTAACTTTGGGGTATTTGTTTTCCCATTGCTTTTGCATGACAGAAGTGGCGTTATTTTTATATTCACTGTAGTTCATATTCAAGATTCCTATAGGCTAGCACGCCCGATTCCCCATTTGTAGTCGTTAGCAGGATCATCACGATGTGTGCAGTATATCACATGTTTTCTATCCCACCTTTTCGTCTGCACCCGTCTCGGCAGATCTGTCACTCCGAGGATCCACAATCATGGAAGCCTGCGCGTTCCGGCCGCGACGTCATGCAAGATGATTCCGGGGATATGACCTCTCGACCCTGCCAAGCAGGGGGTCGTGTACAATCTTACCACTTGGAGGGCTTCCGGGATGTTTGCGCGCGATGAGCCGGTGCTAAGCAGCCCCACCTGTGTTCAGCGCGATGCGAAAGGTATTTTCAGCTTCTCTTCCAAACTATGACGAGGTCAAAGCGCAGGGTCGCATCACTACAGTTGGGATGGACCTTTGGGGCTTCTCCGCCGGGCAAGAATCCCACCGTGTTCCGTTGAGAATGGATCTCCAGGCACGCGACTCGGGGTGGTTCTGAAACCGTGCGTAGCTGGCCATTGCACTTTCCATCCTCTGCATTGCAGATGAGTTCCGAGCCAAGGGTGAGTTTGCGTTCCTGTCCCAACCTTGGTCCGATTTACGGGTTCCGCCTCGGTTGGTGGCGTAACGCCAACGCCCGCTATATTCTCAAAATTGATTTGGGGAGGAGTTGCGTGGGTTTGGACAGTCCCTCGGAATTGAACCCGATTTGACCGTACGGCGAAGTCCGAGCAAGTGAATCTGCGAACAGACCTTCCACCAGGCACGTCCGAAGTTCGGCCAGATCCGCCGACACCGCGGAGTTGCAGATACGCATTTCCAACAGTGACTACGCATGGCGCTGCGGGTTGGTAAGATGTACACAACACAGTTTCCAACACCAGGGCTGAATGGTGATGGAGGTGGCCAAAATCTACTCCAGTTCCACACCCGTGGTCCAGTCAATCGACAGCCAATCAACTTGCTCGTCTTTCACTTGAATCGAGGTGGAGTTGGAAGGGATGTTGAATGGCTCACCCGAAACGGGACGCCAATCGGTCGGAGGTCGAGGGGCCCCGTGCAGGCAATAGAGGTATGCAGGGTCAATTTGTTTGGGCGTTTTTGATAATTTTGCTT
>Ga0307517_10005468_pt1 | contig 19126 bp, 10 predicted proteins | sample 23_EM_MG_FD_194515 | JGI IMG/M metagenome (GOLD analysis project Ga0307517, IMG submission 194515) | Populus trichocarpa ectomycorrhiza microbial communities from riparian zone in the Pacific Northwest, United States - 23_EM | ecosystem: Host-associated > Plants > Roots > Unclassified | place... | reverse complement strand
TCAGTCCTATGACTGTCAATATCGATTTCATAATCAAGTTGCAGTAGTTATATAGCTAGCTTGCTCATGCAAATGCCAGAATATTGAATAGGTTAGCTATAACCACGTAAAAGTGTAGTCTGTGGCACTCTCATAATGATTTTAGTGTAAAAGATAAGGTTTAAATAACACCATGCATGCGGCATTTAATTAAATTACGAGCAAGAAAATGCTTATCCATGCATGCCAATTTCTATCTAAAATCTGGTGTTACATCGTGTCTGTTCTTTTCTCTCGCAATATATACATGTGTGCCAACACACACTTAAAGTTCTGTTCATTGGTAATTGACTTTAATCGTCTTAATTCTTATAACGTAATCTTATATATTTGGATTCAACTCTCGGGCCGGGTGGCAGGCATATCTAATTCTTATACGATCTCATTTGTGGTAGTATATATCGTCTAAGCTTAATTTCTCCGTGTTGTTGTAACTAACTGTGAGCACAGGGCCTTCTTTTTTTTTTACCAGAAGGTGGGTGCGTAACCTACTAATTTTCCTGTGTTGAAGTACGCAATAAATGAAAAACAATTGTAGTTGGGATGTTCTTATCATTTTTTAATGCTAATGAATTTTGTTTTTTTCCTCTTATTTTATGTTTTTTTAAAAAAAAATTAATTCAAAAAATAACTAATAAAATAACACTAATTATATTTATTGATTTCGGGACCATACTAGATTTTCTCACGGTGTATACTCAATCAATTCTGGTGTGATTTTGACTTATTTCAAAGATATTAGTAGGATATGCCAGCTAATTAACCGGACTGATTTCAAGGGATTAATTTGCATAATATGATTAGAGAGGATAACATTAGATGATTTGGGAATTGAGAATTTAGGAGCTGGAAAAGATATCCTGTTCTTGCCATGTAACTCGATCGAGGCAAATTATTAAATGCATTGACTGAGTACAAAGTTACTGACATTTATTTTTCCACGGCGTTTTTAAACATACCTCCACAAGTCACTCAATACCGCGCCATGACTCGAACACGAGGATGGTTATTTTGAATTAGTTATACCTGAGCTGCAGCTTTCAACGTAGCTGCAACACTTGACCAGGGAATTAATGACTTAGAAAAAAGATCTTTTTTTTAGCAGTCAGAAAAAGATCTGTATTGTTACGTTATTTGAGTAATTTAGATTAATTGTTTGACTCAAAATGATATCATTATATTAATTTAATAGAATTTGGATTGAATTAACAATTAAGAAACTAATCCGAATTAAATTTTAAATTCTATTTTCTCAAATCAACTTGTCAAGAGAAACTTAAGCAGTAATTGTTGCAGTGAACAAATAGCAACAATGACAGTGAATCGACATTGCTAGTACCAAGCTAATATAAAGGAAAAAGTTCTACCCAAAATAAAGGAAGCAAAAGTTCAGAGGTGCTGAGGAAGCTAGTGAAGAAGCAATGGCTTAATTTGATTGCTCAGTGTTTTACGAGCAAAACTCCAGATATTGATTTCAATAATCTATTTTCTAGCTTCCCGACAGATATATTGAAAGGTGAAGAGCTAGCCAACCTGTGACCAATCGATGTTGCAAAGTGTAATCGGTAAGGCTGGAAAGGCATTGATGACAATTGTATTCTTGTTAGTTTCCTGTTCAAAGCACTAGATTCATTTGTTTGATTTCAAGACTATATTTTATTTGTATTTGGCCAACCTGCCCTATGCTCTTTCTCTTAAAAAGCGCCTTCATGTTATGAAAAACAGCGACTATTTTTCAAAGTAATTTTTATTTAAAAATATATTAAAATAATTTTATTTTATTTTTAAATTAACATATCAAAATAATCCGAAAACATTAAAAAATTAAATTTAAACAAAAATTAAATAAATTTTGATCAATCTTTATTGAACCGCACTTCTAAACAAGAATAAAAGGCTTTTCTACTGCATGTGACCCTTTTGATCTTGTGAACTAAAAAAAAAAAAAGAGAATCATAATGTTGAACCGGATGGAGACACAAATATTCATTGATTCAATTTATTAACTTTAACTATAAACTAAAAGAGAAGGGTTTTTTTTTGTGCCCCTTCTCGCAAGGCACTATTAGAATAGTATTGTATTTTTTTTAAATTAATATTTTTTTTTAATTTTATTATTTAATATTAGATTTGTTTTTTTATTTGAATTATCACTCTCGTGACACAAATCACGGATTTAACAGGTTAACCTGGTTGATTAAGGTTTTTTTTTATTGTTTGACTTTATTTTTTTCAATTTCATCCTTTAATATTGGGTTGATTGAGAATTAAATTTAATGATTTATTTTGTTTACTTTCTATTATGTTATTTTATCCTTATGACTCAAGAATAGTGCTTAAAGGGTTAACTAAAGTGGGCTCAAGGTGTTTTTTGTGTTTTATTTTTAATTGATTTTTTTTTCAATTTCATTGTTCAACACTGGATCGGTGAAAATTTAAATTTCATAATATGTTTTAATTTGCTATTTATGTGGATATCGTGGTTTCATGATCAAGGTCATCGATTTTGGCATTTTAACCATGGTTAAATTGAGTCTTTTTTTTTTCTAAGACATTATCTCGGTGTCATGACCCGGGTCATGGGTCCTTCAACATTGGATAATGTTTTTATTGGGTTTTCTCCGTCTCATGACCTGAGTCACAAGTTTGACGGGTTAACCCAATTGACTCAGTTTTTTTTAATTGACTTTTTTTCCCTCAATTTTATCATTTAATATTGTGTTTGATTGGGAATTAAGTTTCATGATTTGCTTTAATTTACTTTTTATTATGTTATTTCAACCTCATGATCCAAGAATAGTGTTTAACGGGTTAATCCAGGTTAACTTGACTCATTTTTCTTGTTATTTTTTAATTAATTTTTTTATAAATTTTATCATTCAACAATTGGATCCGATATGGACGATTGGAAATTAAGTTTTATAATTTATTTTAATTTACTATTTATAGGGTTAACTTAGTCTCATGACCAGAGTCGTGAATTTGGTAAGTTAAACCGAGTTAAATCATGTCATTTTTTTATTTTATTTTTATGAGTTTATCATGGTTTAATGACTGGTCATGAGTTTAGTGGATTGACTCGGGTTGTTTTTTATGTTTTTTTAATTGAATTATTTTTTAATCGATTTACTTTCCATGAGGTTATCTCAATCTTATCTTTTTTTAATTGAATTATTTTTTAATTGATTTGCTTTCCATGAGGTTATCTCAGTCTTATAACCTGAATTACGAGTTTGACTGGTTAATTCTGGTTTTTTTTAAGTCCTTTTTTAATTCATTGTTTTTTTTTAATTTCATCTTTTAATATTGGTTTGATTGAAAATTAAGCTTTATAATTCATTTTGATTTGCTATCTATGAGGTTATTAAAGTCTCATAACCTGGGTTGTGGATTAAACATATTAACCCGGGTTGACCCAAGTCAATCTAATATTTGTTATTTTGATATTAAAAAAATTATCTTCTTGAACTTTTTTAATCAAATTATGTTTTTACGAGTTATATGGATTGCTTTTAAATCTGTAAATTCAACTAGATTAAATCAATCTCTGAGTAGAAAAAAATTTACTATAAAAAAATACTAGCAACTTCTAAATATTTTTTGACTCCATCTGCAATATATCGCGTATCAATCATCCCATGGATCATCAATGTGTGTCCGTGTAAATAATTTGGTTATTAATGTGTGTATGTGTAGTCTATTCTCCGAATGAAAGACGATAACTATCGGCTAAAAAAATGGTAAAATTCTTGTAGTTACCGAATCTGAAGAGTAATTACGTTATTTTTCAACCGGGCAAACCTGGAAAAAAAAAATACTCTTTTAATTATATAGATAGTCATAGCTTTGAATCTAAACTATTTTTTATATCAATTTTACCATTAAAAAAATTCAAAATTCTCAATTAAGGACTTTCATCCATTTCAATATTCTTCTAACAAAAGTTCCTGAATGTCATTAATTTGACAGTCCACTATTGGTGTCTATACCTCTCCATCAATCCACACATAGCATTATAGAATTAAAATCAATATTGAAACTTATTTTCCATTTTACTATAACAATAATAGATAAAATTGAAGAATATTAATAAATAAATTATTAGTTTCTTTTTGGTTATAAAAAAGCTAAAACTTCAAATCTCTTATTAAGAAAGGGAATATTAATACTCTTTTTTTTTGGTTTGACAAGAAGACTATATATTCTAATCAATTTACGTATTCTTTATTTTAAAGATGTGAGATTCGGTGTATTAAAAAAATTAATTATTTTTTCTATGAACTAATCCTAAGGTTTAGACTATAAAAATAAAGAAAAATAATTATTAGCTGATAATAAACTATATTAAAAATTTATCAGTATTCTATGTGTTATTACGATACATGTTGCTTTTATAAAAATATCTTTTTATTTGAATATATATATATATATATATATATATATTATTTTATTAGCATATCTAAACTATAAAAAAAATTAAAAAATTAATTTAATATTATCTTTATATAAAATATATTTTTAAAACACATTAAATAATAAAATCAGACGTTAATGCAATTCAAGATACTTAAAAACCTGTTTGAAATTGTAGCAATAATTATTTTTTAAGATGTAGTTGTTTTTGAAAATATTTCTTGTTTGAAAATAAATTAAAATAATATTTTTTAAAATTAAAAACAATTATTTTTTAAAAAATTACTTTTAAAACATAAATTGGACCAAATACGTAGAACAAATTTTCGTTAACATGATCCATTAATCCAGACCTCATGGGTGTATCCAACGTGGCAAAACTCCACGCGCCTTTTTTACTTTCGTCCACGTCACCGATTTATCCGGCCATCTCTAGTTTCAAACCTGCACGTACACCGAACCAATAATCCCACCCCAGACTCAAACCTTCCACCCCCCAGCTTCGGATCCTGCTCAGACTCTCCTCTCGAGTAGACTCTCACCAGTCCGCACTCTCACTCCGTTAAAACTTCCTTCTCGCACCTTTAAAATAACAGAGCCCCAAGCTTCTACCTTTTCTATTTTTTTATTCATCGCATAAGTTGTAAAATCAAAGGTAATCGCTAAATTAATTATTTCAACAATATTCTGGTTTTAATTTGAATTTTTGTGTTGAATTTTTTGAATTTTTTTTGCGTGATAATTGTTGTATTCAGTGACAATGCTTGATCAATGGAGATCGCTATTACACAGAGTCCGTGATCAGTAATAAATCCTTTTTTGATCCGTATAATTTTTCGAAATTAAGGTAAGTTGTTATGTATTTAGTTTTAATTTTCTTAGAATCATGAATTTTCTATAAATCTCGAAATTCTGTGGATTGTGATTTGAATTTGATCGGTCAATTTTATGTGCTACTACTGGCAGAGTTTTTGTTTGTTTTAGTTTAGGTTCTTAGCAGTTTTGTTTGGTGATTTTTGAGCTGAAATCATGGCACAGAGTAATTGGGAAGCAGATAAAATGTATGTGATCTCTTGTTTCTTCAATTTTTATTTTTGGTAATTTATTGCTTGGTCTTTTATTTTTGTTAATAATTAGGTTTTTGATAATGGAATTTTTTTAAACTGGCTGATTTTTTATAGGCTTGATGTGTACATATATGATTATTTGGTGAAGAAGAAATTGCATGCTACTGCAAAATCATTCATGACTGAGGGGAAAGTTCACCCCGATCCAGTAGGTAAGGCCCAGAATCTTACTTTTACTTTACTTTTCAAGAAGCGTGGGGGAAAGGTAGCTTGTTATAGCATAGGTTTTTGCCATAATTATGCTGGTGTTTTAGAAGTTAATGGAAGTGACAGTAGTCGGGTTTTTTTGGCTTGGCTTTGAATCAGCTGCCTAAATATGGTGCAAAAGGAGTTGAAATGTTTAAGATATAATTACTAGTTTGAATGTGCAGCGATTGATGCTCCTGGGGGGTTTCTTTTTGAATGGTGGTCTGTCTTCTGGGATATTTTTATAGCAAGGACAAATGAGAAACATTCCGAGACTGCTGCAGCGTATTTAGAGGTGGGTTTGATTGCCTGCCTGCCTGCCTATTATGCATCTTCTGTTGAAGTTCTTTACCTGGACTGTTGCATTGATGTGTAGGCACAGCAAAGCAAGACAAAGGAACATCAACAGCTGCAACTAATGCGTCAAGCTCAGTTGCAACGAGGGGGTCCTAATAATCCAATCGTTGGGGGTCCGGTAAATTCTATTGGTTCTGAAGGAATGCTCGGGCAATCAAATGCCAGTGCACTGGCTGCAAAAATGTATGAGGAACGTATGAAGCATTCCAACCAAATGGAGTCTGAAACATCCCAACCGCATCTTGATGCTAGGATGGCCCTCCTCAAATCAACTACAAACCACCCAGGGTAAATTTCTTTGTAGATGTTATTAGACAGTTTTTATACCCAATATTTGCATGCTGATTCTTTTGTGCCGACACAGCCAATTGGTCCAAGGAAATCCTGGGAATGTTACTGCAGCACTGCAGCAAATCCAGGCACGAACTCAACAGACCGCTGTCACTACTTTAACAAAAAGAACTATATTTGCTGCAACTCTGAGTTCTGATTTTTTGCTTTCACAATTTCATTGAGTGCTTGATTCATTCAACAGGATGTCAAACCTGAAGTGAGCCTGGGTGCTGCCCAGAGATCTTTGCCTATGGACCCTTCAACCATTTATGGGCAGGGAATCATGCAGTCAAAACCTGGAATTGGAAATGCAGGTAAATATATTGGATCCTTTATTGCAGAAATGGTACTTGAGATGAGAGCATATAAACACATGCATTTACAAATTGATTTTCGCATTATTCCTGTTTGTAAAAACTAGGCATCTGGTTTTTAAGAATAAAGTCTTAGAACTAATTTTGTCTTGCATAAATCTTAACAAACAGAAGGAATGAAAACTTCCACTGCCCATAAATTACTTTCATGACTGTTACCTATGAAACTCCTTGGTCATTTAACAAATTAAAAAATCTGTTACCTTGTGCTTCAACTCTTGATGTGGTGATCTAACTGTAACATATAGTATGCCAATATGAGAAGGTAAAACTGCGAAGTCCTTCAGAGTGCTTGTACTTTCTTCTCTGTTTATTCATGCAGTCATAACTTTCTCCCACTTGATTTGACCTATTGATTGAGATATTAATGTACTTGATTGCACCAAAAGAATCTTTCTCCACCAGTCTCAAACCCAAGAAGGGTGTTATAAAGATTAAGAAGGTCGAGTGTCTCCTGTCTATGATCATAGCAGTGTCAACTATTCTTTTTCTTATTTAAGTGCATTCATTAAGGATTCCTCTGTTAGCTAGGTACTGGCTACATGCGCTTCTGAATTATTATTTTGAATAAAGGTCCATGTTGATGTCCCTTTATTTTGTACAGTCTAATATGTGGGACTGTTTTTCTACCTACTTATTTCCAACCACTTGGGACAAATACGTTGGCCCATCATCATTGTGCAGCTTTATTGAAGTCTAGATCTTGCACAACAACAATCATCAAACATTTCTTGCATATCCAGTTGACAACTTCTGGTATATCCAAGATTTTAAAATCCATAATTTCAAAATGTTATTGTAAACAGACTTCTTATCATGCCATATATATCAAAATAGATATCTCATGGTTGATTTAGATTTTGAATAACTAACAAAATGCAAGCAGTACATAGAGGTAATGGTATTTTGAATTCAAGAAAATAGATGAGTGTCTATTCACCTTGGATAAAACTCTTCCCTCCAACTTATTCTGGAAAATCCAAGAAGAATTCTACTGTACTAATCCCCATCAAGTTTTATGTTTAGAATCTCTTTTATTTTAATTATTTTTAATTTATGTTCAGGATTGAACCCTGGAGTCAATGGTCTTCCCTTGAGGGGATGGCCCTTAACGGTAAGTTCTATACCGGAGCTCATTTGTTCTGGAGATTTGATTAAAAATCTAGCTGGTTGTTCACAATGTAGGCTATTATTGAATATACAGGGACTTGAACAAATTCGTCCAAGTTTGGGTGCACAAGTTCAAAGGCCTCTTTTACATGGTCCTAGTCAGTTTCAGCTGTTGCCACAGCAACAACAACAGCAGTTATTGGCACAGGTCCAGGCACAAGGCAATCTTGCTGCTTCACCAATGTATGGAGATATGGATTCACGGAAGTTTAGGGGATTGCCAAGAGGGGCTTTGAACAGCAAAGATGGCCAACCAAATGTGAACGATGGTTCTATCGGTTCTCCAATGCATTCAACTTCATCTAAGGTAGGATTTTCTACCTTGAATTAATCCAAATTTTGATGTTTTGAACTGTTCTCATTGGGTTATGAGTTCTTAACGCTTTATGTGGTTGTGTGTCTTGAACAGATGAATTTGCCACAGATGCAACAATCATCCTCTCAACAAGATCCTTTGCACCCACAGCAGGTTGTGTTTTCTTAAATGCACTTAATAATATACACCTGGTTTAACATGGAACAAAATTTTAAGTTCCTTGAGACCTCATGCTTTATTATCCACTCTACTGCATTTACCCATGAGCTCAATATTAACTAGTGGCAAGATGAATTTCCTTTCCTAAATATCCCATATAATTTTATTGTTAAAGCACTGACTAATGCTTGTTTATGGTGTAATAGAATAACCGAAAGAGGAAAGGCCCTTCATCTTCTGGACCTGCTAATAGTACCGGTACTGGAAATACAGTAGGCCCTTCTAATTCACAACCATCAACTCCATCAACTCATACTCCTGGTGATGGGATTGCCACAGCTGGCAATTTACAGCATGTCAATAGCATGCCAAAAGGTTTGATGTACAGTGGTGATGCAACTGGAGCTCTTGCATCATCCACAAACCCACTGGTATGCACTCTTAACAAACTTACATGCTGTGACGTGAATAACCTAGAGATGTGAATGTAGCATCAGGAATCTGCTGTTTGGAAGCCACAACAACCCCATACTGCTAATGGAAAAAGGGTCAAGTGTAGGGTTATCAGACTTTCTTGTATCACTCTTAACAAACTTACAAGCTGTGACTTGAATAACTTAGAGATGTGAATGTAACATTAGGAATCTGCTGTTTGGAAGCCACAACAACCCATACTGCTAATGGAAAAATGGTCTAGTGTGGGGTTATCAGACTTTCTTGTATTGTTACAAATGCAATTAGTTTATATTTTTGCCCAATGAAATTGCTTGTCCAAGCACTCCTATAAATCTTTTATTTATTTCTGAGCCTGTGTTGGTATTTTAATGTATTCCTTAGTCAATTTAAGTTATACTGTTGTGCTTTTAGTGGAATATTCTTCACGGTATTGCCCAAAGTTGGTCCTATCTATTTCCTGTGTTTTGACTTTCTATCTCTTTGCAGGAAGACATTGAGCATTTTGCAGATGTTGGCTCCTTAGATGATAATGTGGAATCTTTTTTATCCCATGATGATGGAGATGGAAGGGATTTGTTTGGTACTTTAAAAAGGAATTCCTCTGAACATGCTGCTGAAGCTTCAAAGGGTAAGCAATATTTTCAATTCCTTGCACTATTAATTTTTTCAAATTGACCATAGCAATGCCTATTTCTTGACATCTCAGGTTTCAACTTCAGTGAAGTTAGTTCGATACGCAAAAGTAATGGGAAAGTTGTTTGCTGTCACTTCTCTACAGATGGGAAATTGTTGGCCAGTGCTGGGCATGACAAGAAGGTATAATGCATTGTATTGTAGCCTGAAAGGATTAATTTCATTTTCTGATTGCCATGTTAAGGCAATTTTGGATGATTGAACTTTTTACTTTCATTTTGCTTGCATATCTTTGGATGCTGACTTTCAGATTAGTTAGTGCATACCTACACTAATGTGGAGAATTGTAACGAGCTTATAATGCCCATATTAATCATGTTTTGATTGCTAGCCAAATACACTATTTTCCTGTACCTCACTAAATAGATGATTCAAGTCGGTTTAGAAATCATTGCTTGCACTCCAAGGTTCGATGAATTAGAGCATGAAATTGATGAGATATTGTGTTGGGAAACTATTAACTAAATAAATATTGTATGAGGATATATATTAAAATGCAGCAATTTCTACAGTATCCTATACTTAAAGTGATCATTTTTACATATATGGCATCATCTCGTTTGGCTCATCTGCTTCATCTTTCTATTCATTAATTGATGGATAGTAGGTTAATTATTGCAATCATATAGAGTAACAGTTACACCTTGCTTAGGCTTATCCATTGGGTTGATACTTATCAGGGACCTGCAATTGCTGTATTTCATTGTTCTTGCTGCTGCATGTGCTAGGATAGTTTGTTGTTCTTCTAATCTTCTTGTTTTTGTCATCATTGGATGTCATCACTGTATGGTTCTGTTGGACCTTCACATGAAGAGCGTGTCATTCCTAGACCTGATTAATGTAGCTTACTGCAAGTTACCTAAGACCTCATTACTTGCTGAATAGGAACTCAACACAATTAGCCTTGTCAAGTTTAACCATTGATGATAACCAATTTGGGTAGTTTAATTGCATCAACTAACTCCTTAACGTTGCAATACGTTGGCCTGGTTCATTCAAAGATGAGCTACTTTACGTGTAAAATCACAATCTCTTGATATTTATTTGGGTGAGAAGGTGTACTCACCTTGAGATGCCAAGGAAGCTTGTGACCTTCTCTTATGTATTCTGGTATTGCCCCCTTTTGTGCTAATTTTTTTTTGGATATCCTGGTGGATGAAATTGAGGGCAACCTCTTTAGAATAAACCTTAATCCTTTTGCCAGCACTCTTAATTATTAATAGTTATTCTTATATATTGTTTTTTCCCCTGATAAGAGTATTTGCATTTGTTTTTGTTAATCCAATAGCGGCTTGATAACCACATTTTGAGTTAATTTTTGTGTACATACTCATGGCCATTTTTCTACTTTTTACTAGGCTCAGTTAAATATATTTTATGTATATGGTGCCGGTCTTTCAGAACCTGGAGAGCAGATGGGCTTTCTTATTAGCATGTGGTACTCATGGTTCCTAGCATGCACCCCTCTTTGTTTCTTTTTATTTGTGTGTGTTATGAACCATGGTTCACCATTATTATAATTTGATGGTGGGGAGTATTGGAACTTGCACTCCAGCTTCTATAGCTTCAGCCATACAAGTCAATAGCCAAAGCTTCATTCATTATAAACCTTGGTTTATAGGTCATGTTTGTTGAAGAAAGTGGAAGCATTTTGAGAATACAGTGAAGAAGGCGGACAATTGTAGAAGGGAGATGATCTCTGAAAAAATGAAGACAATAACTCTCTCCTTTTCTTAATCGATTTAAGATCATTGCTATACTTTTGTACAATGTCATATTGTGGAAAGAAGTTTTTACAGTCTAGTTACCACATTCTAACTTGAAAATGTGATAATTGACATGTCTGAAAATATCGAAGCATCTGGTCTTTAAATACTTTGCATGTGTTACTTTTTAAAATTGAAAGAGATCTGTATAGTCAGCTTGGTGTTTTTTATTTTCATTTGCTTTCCTTTTCTACAAGCAAGAACAGAATGCTCAAACTGGATAACTAAAAGATGAATGCTACATGTGGACATTTATGCATTTTTTCTATTACTCGTATCACATCACTGCAACTTAATGAAATACTAAATGACAGGCTCCCATAATTTCTAAACTACCTTTTTGTTTTTTGTTTTTCAGTATTCTCATTAAATGAAATTGTAAAGTTTCATGCATACTATACTTACAACAATCGAAGCAGAAAAACATAGGTGGACTAATAAACATAGGACCAAGCCATAATAAAATCATTCCTTTAGATATCGTTTTAAGTTTTTGATTTTTTAATCAGCAAAAGCAACTATGAACCATGAAAATTGACATCTTGTTGATAAGAATTGATGTGGATTTACTTGTTTTCACGTTAGTAGGTTGTTCTTTGGAACATGGAAACTCTGCAAACTGAGTGCACTCAGGAAGAGCATACCCACATTATTACTGATGTTCGTTTCAGGCCAAATTCAACTCAGCTGGCAACATCGTCATTTGATACAAGTGTACGCCTCTGGGATGCTGCAGAAGTGAGTTTTCTATCTCTAATGCTTTCTCACAAAAATCATCCATTCTTTTGTATGATTTAAGTTATCAATTGGGTAAAAATCTATTGAAGTCTTCAATTTTTTTTTGCCTCAAACTATTTGTCAGTTCCATAAGTTTACTGATGCTTTTTTCTTTGGCCATGGTATAACAATTTTTCTATACTTGAATTCTTTTATTTATTTATTTTTCTTCTGGGGGCTTGCTATTATGTCGCATAGGTAAATCATCAGTCCTTTTCAAAACAACTGTATTTTCAGGTTTAAAAACAATGCCAAAAAATTTCCCGAGACTTGGATATTTTTTTTTACGTTTAAAAAATTATGGTCCCCGTGCAACGTAACGCGGGCATACAAACTAGTAAGCACTAAATGTGGTTATCCTTGCAGCCAAGGTATTCCTTGCAGACATTCACAGGGCATACCTCACATGTGGTGTCCCTTGACTTCCACCCTAAGAAGAATGATCTTTTCTGTTCCTGTGATGGTAACAATGAGATTCGCTTTTGGAACATCAATCAGTATCCTTGCACCCGGATATCCAAGGTTAGCCATGAAGATCCTTTACATGTATATTTTTTTTTTTTGTTCTTGAAGTTCTGATGATTTGAATTCCTTTTCTATTCTAAATTTTGGACATTTGATGGAGTAGGGAGGGACTACACAAGTTAGATTTCAGCCAAGAATCGGACAACTGCTGGCTGCAGCTTCAGATAATGTCGTATCCATCTTTGATATTGAGTCTGACAGACAGACACACTCATTACAGGTATTGGTCTTGAACTTAGAAGCTGAGAAAACTAATAAAACCCCTTTCACATTTGTTATGTGATAATAAATGAATCCTTTTTACTCTAGGGGCACTCCACAGAGGTGCATTCTGTTTGTTGGGATGTAAACGGGGAGTACTTGGCTTCTGTCAGTCAAGAGTCTGTTAGAGTGTGGTCATTGGCCACGGGAGATTGCATTCATGAACTTAGTTCGAGTGGGAACAAGTTCCATTCTTGTGTTTTCCATCCAAGCTATGCCACTCTCTTGGTTATTGGAGGATACCAGGTAAATTTTCTTTTGATACTAGTATTGAAGTTTTAATTGTGTTTTTATAAACAGCAGAAATGTGCTGTTGCCTGTAATTGACCCTGCTTTGGAAGTGAGCACTTCAAGTTCCATTTTATTTGAAACAGATCAACCTTGTTGCATTTTTAGGAAACAATCCAACGATATAAGGATTTTGTTTCAATTTTAACCCACCTTTTGTAATTCATAGGAATGTTGTGTGCTTGTGTTTTAGGAAACAAAGTATCTTCTTAACTTCATGGGATCGTAATATCTATTTACAGAGAACTTTCGGCGTTACAATTGTTGATATTTTATACTTATTTGTACTTTTAACAATTTCATTAATTACTAATGTTGGTTTCTATTTTCTTTTCCTTGGGTTGTAACCATTGTTCTAATTCAGTCATTGGAGCTCTGGAACATGGCGGAGAACAAGTGTATGACAGTTGCAGCTCATGAGTGTGTGATATCAGCTTTGGCTCAATCACAAGCTACAGGGATGGTTGCTTCTGCAAGTCATGACAAATGTGTGAAGATATGGAAATAAGCGTTGCCATTTGGTGCTTCAAATCCCCCGATGTCAACTTGCTGGCCTTTCCATTCTCTGACATGGTCTTCCAGTAAAAAAAAATGATATAAAAGGATACAGTAAATTTGATTTGTTTTTCTTCTCTTATTTTAATTATTTGTATATGTAACAAGGGGAATCTGAGGTTTCCCTGATTTCGACTAGCTGTTTGAGTGTTGCATCTGTTATGATCTGAACACAAATTACTCAGAATGATTTAGTGCAAGTATACTTGTTTTGCGAGGTTCCTCAGCATGCTGATGCTTTGATACATAGGGCATTGAGTTGAAAGCTTTGTGATGGAACGTTTTCTTTACGCGTCTGTTCCTGGTGAAGATTGAACCGATATATAGGCAGGTAAATATTAATGATTGTGAGGTTCTTTTCTTGATACCCTCTGCCTTGGATGACATTTCTTAGATACGACATTTGCTTCTTTTCTGTATAATTGAAAAATAAATCTTCTATCTAGTTGTCTATTCTTTTTAACTCATTACTTTTTTTTAATGATAATTTTTTTTTAATTAATTTTCATATGATAAGATTACCTAATACATTTAAGAGTTGGAGTTTTAACTCATCTCCTTCACTGTAAAAATGAATGGTGAAGGTGATTTTTTTTATTCTTTTTTTTTTTCTCAATCAATTCCTTAATTTCATCTTTAAAATTTTTATTGATTTTGAATGTCTTCATAAATTGTTTGGTTTTTTTATGTGAAGAAATCATAATTTTAAATAAATAATTTGATATTTAATTTGCACCTGGTTTTATAAGTTTCTATTTATTATCCTACTGTAGTTCTTTTAAAAAAAAAATTTTAATTTTAGTAGAGTTTATTATTTAAATTATGAATTTAATAGGTTAAGCAGAAAAGTGTTGATTGATCTAATAAGTCGAAGTTTTAATATTAAAAAAAAATTACATTGAAGTTTTTTTAAAAAACTCTAAATCATGTTATTTTACTGATTTATGTAGTTTTTGGATTTATTAAGTTAATTTAATGTCAAGAGACGTTGTGCCATGTGTACTAACAATTATAAAAATAAATGTACAAACCATTCATTCACATAAAGTTGGCTTTGATGCAATTTGCAAAAATTGTGATGAGCTTAACACTATAAAGATAGTGGGAGCGTAAAAGTAACTTGTTTATATATATATATATTATATTTTTATTTCTTTAATCAAATTTATGTCTCTTATGTGATAGGATACTAACTAATCATAACTTAGTGGTTTAGAGTACTTGTAACTGTGTGACGGTTATACGTGGATTGCAATAAGCAAACAATATACAATTAATTTTATTTATTACTATTAAATAAAATATATGTAAATAAATATATGATGAGTATCCTTTTACAATCAAGTGGTATTCTCATACACCACCTGAACCCACGTTTCCTGTATAACTGGAAGCATCAATATTATGATCATAATAACAAAATAATTTATAAATTTGAACACATTGTGTTCTTCTTAAATAGTCGTTACTTAAAATTCTGATTAATTAGATATCAAATTTGGACACATAACTATTCAAGTCAAATCAGATCTATTATTTCCATTATGTTCGTATTCAATTAAAATTTATAGTATAGCTTTGATCACCAATTGCGTACCCCGATGAGACATTAGTCTAGTAATAATAATAATAATAAATAAATAAACAGAACCATCTAAGTGGTGGTCCAGTGGTAAGAGTTTGGGACCAAGAGATTTGTTTCCTCTATGGTCTCAGGTTCAAGGCCTGTGGTTGCTCATATGATGGCCACTGGAGACTTACATGGTCGTTAACTTCAGGGCATTAGTCGAGGTGCGCGCAAGCTGACCCGAATACCCACATTAAACTAAATAAATAAATAAATAAATAAATAAATAAATAAATAAATAGAGGTGATATTTGTCTGTAACGATGAGGCACCAGGCTACTCCTTAAAATTCAATGTCAACTCAATAAAAATAATTATTTGTATGTGCTTGAATTCAAATCTTCTCACCCTTTATCTAAAACAAATATGTGTGTGTATCAATTGAATTTCACATGCTAGTAAACCATCATCGATGGATTGCTTGCCCGAAATCAGAATAAAATTGAATTTACCATTGTGATATTATTAACTTATCACTAAAATAGAGTTTTTTTTTTTAATTTAGGTTTTTCATCTTTTAATATTGAAGTTATTGGATTTTTTTTTATTTTGATTTGGTTTTTATGTACCATGGATTTAACATGTTAACTCGAGTTGACTCGGGTTTTTTTAATAGATTTATTTTCAATGTCATAATTCAATATTGAGTCCTTAGAAATTAGACTTTATAATTTATTTTAATTTTTTTCATATAAAGTTATCACAATTTAATGACTTAGATTATAAGTTTGGTAAGTTAATCTGGGTTCATTTAGGTTTTTTTTTCCATTTGTTATTTTTTATTTCATTATTTGACATTGAGTTGATTGAGAATTTGGCTTCATTATTTATTCTAATGTTTTTTTATATGTGTTTATGATGGTCTCATGACTCAAGTCGCTGATTTGGCAGGTTAACCCGAATTGATCCAATATATTCTTCTTAATATTTTTTTAAAAATGTTGTTTTAATTATTATTTTTTGTAATCAAACCATGTTTTACAAGTCTTTCAAATTATCTTTGAACCTATTAAATCAATCATGTCATATTGAATTAACTCTCATATAATTTAAGTTTTTTTTTTTTTATACAAGAAAAGATTTTAGTAACACCCAACTATTTTTTTATGTTAAAAAAAATTAATCTTTAGCACAACATAAACATATTAAAAGAAAAACTTTAAAAAGGATCGGTGTTTCGATGTAGACTATGAGGTAATTTACTGTGGATTTACACAGTGTAATTACTATTATGTCCTTTGCACAAAGTTTTTGCCTTATTAGCGGGGTAAAATGATATTTTCTAGGGGATCCAAAGGTCATTTGTAAATTGATTGGGGACAATTTAGGGCCTGTTTGGAAACGTGGTCCAACCTGCATTTCCAAAAAAAATGAATTTTTTTTGCTTAAAATTAATATTTTTTTAGTGTTTTTGGATCGTTTTGATGCGCTGATATCAAAAATAATTTTTTTTTAAATAAACAAATATGATCTTGATGCATTTCTAAGCGAAAAACACTTTGAACCGCAACAGCTACCACAATTCCATACAGGCCAATAGTTTACATATTTTTTTCATTGTCAAATTGCATAGATACCCTCAAAAGGAAAACTAAAATGAAATGAAAGACTAAGAGGGGTTTTGTGTAATTTCCTTTTTTGTTTACAAAAAGTACAATTACTTGATTGTCCTTAAAGTCAAGAAAATTAAAGGATAAGTCAAAGGGTATTTTAGTATTTTTCTCATGTTTTTTATACTCTATTTGGATTAGGATCAAATTAATATTTTTCATAAATAAGAATGAAAATAAAAAAGAAAAAGCTATTGATGCGTGCATTGCACGCACTAGCGAGTGGATGCTGCTTGTGCCTTTTGGGCGGCACGTGTAGCGTCGTACAACAACTAGAATTTCCCAACCGCTATCTCTTCTGAAGTGTCCGGTGAAGGCGAAGCTGCTGGGGTGGCGTATTGCTCAAATCATGACGGTTCAGTGGCAATTGAGTTTTTTCTCCTTCCATTATTTTCTCTCTCATCTCTTTAAAATTCACGTCAGGTCAACCAAAAATCAAGGTTGTCCTCCCATTTATTTTGTCTTTCAACTGTGCTCATCTTTCTCTTGATGGATCTTTATTTGTTTTGGATTTTTTTTTTAATTTTTTTATATTTTAATTTTATCATTTTTCATTTGATTTTGTTTAGTTTTTATATCAAATATGGTACTCATTTTTTTTTTATCATTTTCTTGATTTGTTTTTTCTTTCAATTTTCTCCTTCAACATTTTTTTTTTCAGATTTGTTTCTCATTCTTTTATTTGGTTTTTTTTATATCATTTTCTTAATTTTTTTATTTCAATTTTATCCCTCAATATTTTATTTTATTTACTTATTTATCCAATTTTGGTCCTCATTCTTTTAATTTTGTTCTTATTTTTTTTATTTTATTTTTTGATTGAGTCCCTCATTTCTTTCTTTCATTATTTTTTATACGAGATTTAATCCTCGTTGTTTTGATTACTATTTGTTTTCTTTTTTCTTTTTTCTTTTTTGATTGTTAAAAATTTTGTTCAAGATTTTTTTTCTTCTGTAGGGTCATTTCGGTCTCATGACCAAGGTTGTTGGTTTCGAATATTAATCCAATTTAACTTTGATGTTTCTTTTTTATTTCATCATTTGACATTAAACTATTGGGCTTTGAGCTTTCTATTTTTTTCCCTTTCCTTTCTCCGGAGTTATCTCAAGTCGCATGTTAGTCAAGTTAACCTGAGTTGCTTTGGATTTTTTCAATGTTTTTATTTTTTTTATTTTCATCATTTGACGTTGGACTATTGGGTCTTGAGATTTCTTATTTTTTTTATGCTTTTCCTTTCTAAAGGGTTATCCAGGGTTGCAAGTTTGTTAGGTTAACCCAGGATGACTCGAGTTTTTTTTAATGTTTTTTTATTTATTTAACTTTAATTTTTGTTTCTAAGTTATTTCTGAAAAAAATATTTTTTTTTATCCCAATCTTATGTCATGGGTGGTGAGTTAATAAAGTATACCTGAGTTCACTCAAATTTTTTTCTCATGTATTTTTTTAAATTGATTTTTCTTTAATTTTATTATTTAAAATTAGTTTTATTGGGATTTGAACCTTCTAATTTTCTTTTCTCATTTCTTCCCTTGAGATTATCCAGTTGCAAATTAACCTAAATTTATTAATGTTATCATCATCTAAATATATTTTTTATACACTAGAAATTTTTATTGACACGTCCCACAGTACAGAGCGCGAAAAAAAAAAAATAGTCTAGGCCATGTTTGTTTCCCGGAATTCACTTTCCGGGAAACCACTTTCCAAACTTTCCTGTGTTTGTTTGCCATTAGGAAAGTTGGTCAACGAAAAACACTTTCCAGTCAACAGAAATACTTTCCGGTCAACAGAAAACACTTTCCAGTCAGAAAAATTTGGTTTAGTTTCTAGGAAAATGTTTTCCCTTTTGGATGTGTTTGTTTTCCGGAAAATAGTTTCCGGGAAACCACTTTCCAAACTTTCCTGTGTTTGTTTGCCATTAGAAAAGTTGGTCAACGGAAAACACTTTCCAGTCAAAGGAAAATTTAGCTTGGTTTTCAGGAAAGTGTTTTCCTGGAAAATTTAGGCGGAAAACACTTTCCGGAAGTTGTGAAAAATTTAGAAATGTCATTATTTGCTGATTATATCAAATTTGATCCTCAAACTTTTGATTGC
>Ga0307517_10005467_pt1 | contig 19129 bp, 14 predicted proteins | sample 23_EM_MG_FD_194515 | JGI IMG/M metagenome (GOLD analysis project Ga0307517, IMG submission 194515) | Populus trichocarpa ectomycorrhiza microbial communities from riparian zone in the Pacific Northwest, United States - 23_EM | ecosystem: Host-associated > Plants > Roots > Unclassified | place... | reverse complement strand
CTTACAAATTAAAAAGTTGAATGAGAATGAAATTGAAAAAAAATATAATTTCATAAATTATCTCAAATAAAATAAATAATAATCAAAATAATAGAGATCAAATCTAAAAAATAAAAAAATAAAAGATTAAGAAATTAAAATAATAATAATTAATATTTTATAAATTATTTTAAAAAAAATAAAAATTAAAAGAATGAGGATCAAATTTGAGTGATAAAAAATTTTAATAAAAAAATGATAAGGGAAAAACAAATAACAGTTATAAAAATGAGGACCAAAGTTAATATAAAAATTAAATTTTTAGAGATGAAATTGAAAAATAAATATTCAAAAAAAAATATATATAGCAATTAAAAGTCGAGGACCAAATTTGATATAATTAGCAAATAATATGACATTTCTAAATTTTTCACAACTTCTGGAAAATGTTTTCCGTCCAAATTTTTCAGAAAAACACTTTCCTGAAAACTAAGTCAAATTTTTCTTTGACTGAAAAATATTTTTCATTGATCAATTTTTTTAATATCAAATAAATATAGAAAAATTAGAAAAATAATTTCTCAAAAATTCAATCCCAGAACACAAACATATCCCAAGATCTGATCCGATTAAAACAGGGAGGAAAACAAAGAGAGGGCCTCCGTTCCTTCCTCTTATAACTGTTCCTACAAGTGTTTCCTAAGCTTGAACCACCAGCAGCAAACAAAAAAAAAGGCAAATTATCTAATCTGTGACCTGTACTCCTCGAAATGGTAACAGACACGTGTACACTTCCCTCGATCCGCAAACCCCTCTCTAAAATCCATACTCTTGTCTTCCCTTTTCCGTTAAATTAACGTCTGCACTCACTCTCTCTCTCTCTCATTTCGCTTTCTGCGATTTATCCACTTTCTCTTTCTTTCTCACTTCCTTTTTCTCTTGATTTTCTGTTTGTGATAATCTTTCACTCTCTTTATTGCATGTATTTTATCAAGTTGGGTTCTTGTTATTTATTTTCCAAGTGGCGAAGCGGTGAAGAATAGATAAACAATCATAAGATTTCTGGTAAGATTTTGATATCACCACTATCTTTATTGATTTGGGTTTTATCTGTTTTTGACCCTTTTATGGTGATCCAAATCTGGTCTGAAATATGTTGGCATAGAAGGAGAAAAAAACCCAACAAAATCGAAATCACTTCCAATCTCTAGACTCTTTAACTCTTGCTATACCTAACCCTTAAATATCTTCCTAATATTTCAATTTCATTTTTCTTCAAGATTCGATCTTTCTCCTTTTCTACTTCAGATTTGTTTTTTTTTTTAATATACATAATCGTATCGCCAATTAGTAGTTGAAATAGTGAAGACTGAGGCTTTTTGGATCTGGGTTTAGTTTATTTTAGTGGGGTTCTTATCAAATTAGTTGTTTATTGGTTTCTAAAGATCATAACTTTTTAGCTAGTTGAGCAAAAAGGGCTTGTCTTTTGATTGATGATTTAGTGTTTTAAAAGTGGCTAAGATGAGTTTGAGTGCTGCCGAGGATAATTCGGCGTCAGAGATTCATCTACCAGCTGATATAGATTGGCATATGCTTGACAAGTCCAAGTTTTTCTTTTTTGGAGCAGCTTTATTTTCAGGCGTATCAGCTGCTCTTTACCCTATTGTTGTTTTAAAGACTAGGCAACAGGTTTTGCCTACTCAAATTTCGTCTCTCAAATTGTCATTGTCAATTATGAATCATGAAGGTGTGAGAGGATTCTACAGGGGCTTTGGTACTTCTTTGATGGGTACAATCCCAGCTCGAGCACTTTACATGACAGCACTTGAGATTACCAAGAGTAGTGTTGGGACTGCAACTGTTAGGTTAGGGTGTTCTGATACTACTGCAACAGCTATTGCTAATGCTGCTGCTGGGTTGAGTTCTGCCATGGCTGCACAGCTAGTTTGGACCCCAATTGATGTTGTGAGCCAAAGACTCATGGTTCAAGATTGTAACGCTAGCAGTATCAAGAGTAGCAAGAATATGATTCCCTGTTCAAGTCCTTGTAGGTACGTGAATGGTATCGATGGCTTTAGGAAGATCTTGAATGCAGATGGTCCAAGAGGGTTGTATAGAGGATTTGGGATATCAATATTGACTTATGCACCATCTAATGCAGTTTGGTGGGCGTCTTATTCTGTGGCTCATAGGCTTGTTTGGGGTTGTATCGGTTGCTATGCCAATAAAAAAGATGAGAATGCTGTAAATGGTGGTGGGGGTTGTGGTTATACGCCTATTTCAAAGGAAATGGTGGCAGTACAAGGAGTGTGTGCAGCCATGGCTAGTGGAGTTTCGGCTATGATTACTATGCCACTTGACACAATTAAGACACGCTTGCAGGTTTTGGATGGAGAGGAAAATGGAAGAACAAGGCCGTTGACAGTTATGCAAACAGTTAAGAATTTGGTGAAGGAAGGTGGTTTTGCAGCTTGTTATAGAGGTCTGGGACCAAGGTGGGTTTCAATGGCTATGTCTGCAACAACCATGATCACAACATACGAGTTTTTGAAACGGTTATCTGCCAAGAACAGAGAGAGCTTGACCTCATGACTCCAGAGCAACAGGAGAGGAGACACCTTTTCCACTTGAAATCCTTACAAATTTTTTTACTTCTATCCTGCGTGTCTTTATTGGCGTGCTTGCCAAGATGGCTTATCAATGTAAATTCTTTTGTTTTCCTTTCTGCTTCCCTGTTAATTGTAGTGGAAATCATTGCAAAATCAATGTAAACTTATGTGCAGTAATAACAAGGCCTTTCTCTATGTGCTTCCAACTTTACATTTACTTTGAGCATGAATAATGCCTGTTTTAGCAAACCTAACCTCGTATGCATTGTAGTTGAGATGAAAGGTTCAAACTGTAAAGTATCTGTCTCTTTAATCTTGATGTCTCGTCTATGGAAGAGAAGATACGTATCATGTAGAGATTGTTATGCATACTTTCTGTAGGGTGAATTATAATCGTAGCCGATGATGACACTAATCTACCATTCGTGTACGTATATGCTATGCATGGAGAGACAATGAACTCCTCCATTTTCTTGTTTAACTAGCATATATTATGAACCTAACTGTTACCTCAGCCAAAAAAGAAAATCAAAATATGGCAAGACCTCCGCGAGGCAGTTGACGTGACAAAGCCGTCCTGATGTTAGTGGCTCGAACCCTGGAGCACTTGAGGGGACAAGGATTACCGGTTGCAGGTGAGGACTAAGCTTCCATTATGAGGTCATGTATTTGCCTGACACGAGTCCCCTCGTTACACATCCATTACTACCGCTAAAAGAAGCTACCCGGTATGGCTCTAGCTTTGTCCTCTTGTGCCATTGCTAAATTAAATTAAGGCCCAGAAAATGTCTCCTCACTTATTGATAATGTTATTGTTAAAGAAGATCAAATAACTGCCTGATAGGCTTATCAGACTGCCTAGTAAAGAGTGCAAGTTCTCTCAACATAGTTTGCTGGTTACGGTTTTCCTTAAAAAAAAAAGTCATTTCAAAACTTATTGTCTGTCTTTGTATCGTTTATATTTACATGACATTGACCGAGCATGATCCAAAATAATGATGTTTTTTACATGTCTGGCAGATTGTATGGGCAAAGAGATGAGCTTTTGTACTTTATTGAGGTTAAGAGGGCATGAAACCATGGGCTTATATGGAGAAATCCATTAGCCAACGTGAATTCCGTGGACCATCAAGTTTCTGCTATCATGGTTTTGCGTTTTAAAAATATTTTTTAAAAAAATTAAAAATTAAAAATTTTAAATTAAAAATTTTTTAATTTTTTTATATTATTTTAATATGCTGATATAAAAAAATTCTAAAAAATAAAAAATAAAAATTATTTTAATATATTTTCAAATAAAAATACTTAAAAAAACAACTACAATCACACTTTCAAAAACACTCTAGTCCCGCGGAAACAATGGGTGCACTCGTCCCGCGGAAACAATGGGTGCATTCCCTCTCCCTCTTTCTGAGATTATCCTCAGCCAGGGCACTTGCGTCAAAAGCAAAATTGAGGACCCTTTTTAGCCTGCCACACCCCAGTGCGCTTGAAATATGAGATAGAATTTGTCACTCATCCTTCACAGGCAGTCACAGGTTTCACCATCCATAAGGTTTTTTAATTAAAAATATATAAAAATAATGTTACCATAATAATATTAGAAGTACTGTAATACTCCCGGAAGGTGTTCATCATACGTGTCAAAAGTGTTTCAAGAACATTTTTCTAGAAAAAGATTCCTTTTATATATATATATATAGAGAGAGAGAGAGAGAGAGTTTTGACGAGGTACTAGGCAAGGCAGACATGGTACTTTTCTCGTGCTGGCCTGAAACTTCTTCTGATCAGAGGGGTCGCCGAGGGCTGAGGTTGGATTTTCAAGAATTGTAAGATGGGAGAATCTAAACTTTGATTGTTTGTTCATGAAAAGTGGAGCTGCAAGCACATGCAACCACTGGACGACTTTTATGCCGTGGCATCTGATTTAGGTCTAAGATTCGCACTTACGCGTCCGACTAGTCTCTGCCCCTTTATACTCTGACACGTGCCAATGGCGCTATCACTCGCACATGGTGAGCCATGCATCCGTGTAGCTCATGCCTGTTCCTAGCAAGACCCAATCGGTACCAGCCCCAAGTGGACAATGCCCCAAATGAGCAATTGACATTTTCAAGACTCGGTGGTTAACTCACTAATGTACAATGCTCCCACAAGGATTGTGGCTCCTTTGCCACCTGCTTCTCTTCAAGCTCTTCACTGAGTTCAGGCCATCGAGATTTTGGCACATCTATTACGCTATTACTCCTGCCTTGCAATCATAATGCCCAGAAATGAAAATCATTTGCTCTCCCAGGTGTACTACAGACAGGATAATCTAAACGCTGATGGATATGGCGAGAACACAAGAGACGCTGCTCAGAGTTGCTGATGATTTTTCCTCTGAAGGGAAGCCCCTTCAGAGCATATTGTCAGATAAACAAGTCCACGCTCCATTGAATAAGGCCATGTACCATTCAGACTAGAGGCCGGGACAATAAAGAACAAGTTGAATCCAGCGATGGCGATACTCAGAACTGGTGCTCGCAATTGGGACAAAACCAATTTTTAACCAACATCCTGGTGACAATCCAGCTTTGAGGCGTCTTTCTAGATTTTTTTTTTGTCCTCCGAGATCCGAACCTGGTTTAAGACATCCATAATTCAGGCAAAAGCAAAGCTAAAGCTGAAAGGTGAGACGGTCAGAATAAACGGTCTTCATAGAACTGGACAGATTGCATATAAACATAACGTCAACAAACAATCATATCCCAATCATGGGGAAAATGGTTGCCAAGCTGAAAGTGTAACAAATATCCTAATTTATGGTTAAAATAAACAGCAGATTTTGCAAACTACTCATAACACCCAAATAGTTTTCCTAGATAAATAAAGGACACATGACTAAGAACAAACCTGACCTACTAGACAGTTAGCAGTCCCACATGCCATACATAATACACAGAGAGCAAGCTCCAGTCTTCATCAAGGCCGTGCTCTTTTGTTGCTGCAAGATGGGCATTTGTACTGCTTAATATGCTCAGCCCTTGCTGGGGTGATCTTCACACATTTTCCATGGAACCACTTTTCGCAGATGTCACAGCAAATCCAGAACTCATCAGAGGCATAGTTTTCTCCACAAGCACCACATAGTGTCTCTCCATGCTCTTCTTCATCTTCTTCATCCAAGCCCTCGCCGTCTTCATCTTTTGCTTGCATTACCTTTGAAAACTTGCCTTGGGATTCAGAGCCTCGCTGCACATTCAATCAAACAAGATACACTGCCAACATTATCATTATGAAACTTATAAGAGTACTAAGCGTCATAGTTCAATATTGCCATACCAACAATAATATAGCTGCTAAATCAATTAAACAAGACTGAGTCATCTTTAATTTTAATAGGAGCAGATAATTAAAATTTGGCATCAAATCTTGCAAGGTGGACAACTATGATTTCCTATCAGTACAGATATAAGAGACCAAATAGAGTTGCAGCCTCAAAGTCCTTGATACCTTAGAGTTTGATTTAGTTTTATTGCTGCTGTGATTTGAAACTGATGACTTTTCTTTTACTTGTTTCTTGGCCGTTCCAGTCACAACCTCAAACACTGTTGGAAGATCATTTATCATGTTGAAAAGGCGTTTTCTGCATCATAAAACCAAAAGAATATTATTAAAAAACACGATAAAGCTTAAATCAAGAAATTCTATCCACAAAGAGAGGCCACAAAAACATCATAAACAATAATAGTTAAGAGACATTGTTAGGCGAAGAAGCAGGACTCAAACATGCTTCTTGGAGTCAAGAATAAAGCATAAAACTACCACCTTCACTGCAATTCAATCTTGACAAGATTTAAGTGTAGAATCTTTTTAAAAAGAGCATAAATTTCATTGATACGCTTTAAAATAAAATAAGTTCACTTACAAGCAATAAATTTCATTGATATGCTTTATAATAAAATAAGTCCACTCAAAAGCAAGAAACACATAATACATGACTAATATCATTTATGGAGGATGAGTTTTCACCAAATCACACAGAATCATTCATTAATGTGACTGCTTGTTGATAAAACAACCCATGATGAATTTCATAACATATTTGCTTAGAAGATTTCATTACCCAAATCCGTACAATGTGCTGCAAACCTGATTCCATGCCAAAAAAGATATTACTAACTAATTCATGTAATTAAGAGTTAAAGACACCAAAATCGATTTGCAAAGTAGTAGGACAAAAGCAAACCACTGATCAAAATAAAAGTTGGAGTAATTCTTCATTATTAAAAAGAAGAAAAGAAAAAAGTTGTAGTTGTTCAGAAAAACAATTTCTTATTGGTAAAAAAGTGAACCATGGAGACCAGTCACCACTGAAAGCGAAATTCTTATGCTACTCACACAAAGAAGTTACACTACAGTTGTACCACATGTGCAAGTGAAATATACCTATCCGCTTTGTCAAATCCAAACCTAGACCCAAAATAGAAGGACACAGAAAGTAACCATGCATCACTGTGAACAGCAACCAGAGACAACCAGTCCTTTTCTTGCATCCCATCTCTGGCAAAGTTGATACCTAAAGCAGGCTCTGGAAGCTCAGGAGGCACCTCTTCAGCAGGTAAATTGACCTCCCACTGCTCGCTAGGAAATCCATAAAGGCAGAGATTTTCCTTCTCTGCAATCATGAAGATCACATAAATCTTATCGAATCTAACACAATACTTTCAGATGTCATGAAAAAACTGTAAAAGTAAATAAAAAAAAGTTGTTTTGACACAAAAACAAATAGGCTCGAAAGCCAATAAAAAAAAAACACATTCAAAGGTGGGTTTTTTTATAACAGAGATGAAAAGAATACGGTAAAATTCATGTAAAAAGGGCCACCCAATAATAATTAAACATGATTAACTGAGGAAGAAAGCAGAATAAAGAGAGAAGCTATACATGGACATTAAAACAAAAGGTTCCAATTAAAGCAATCAATTCATCTGCCTACCAAAGCATTAATGAACACAATCAATCCAGATATTATGTTCATCTCTGTCAACATACCATAATAAGCACCCGGAGCTCTTAAAACCTAAACTTTTATCACAACCAAACAGTTCCATGCATATAAAATTACATCCTACTTATGTCATCCAATTAAATTGTGATATTTGAGGCTTCATTATACGTGAGGCGGACAATTCCGTGCTTATTTCTTCACCACTGCATTCAAACTCATTAAACAGATGCACAGGTGACCATTATAGCACTTAATCTAGGATTTGTGATCATCAACTAAATTAATTACATTTGATACACCCTCTTCCTCGCAGTTAAGCCTAATCCGCATGTGGATATCTTAGACAGGAGCAGTAAGTTGGCAGGACTGCCTTATCTTGTTTTACATATCAATACCGGAGGTTGTTACGTCAAAGTGGATGCAGCTTATCCTGAAAACATCTTTTTGTATCACCCATTTGCTTGAAAAATGTGACTCTGCATCTAACTGTAAATGATAACCACTTTCTAATTAAAGAGGCTTAAATGACTACAAAAGATGAGCTGCTCCAATGTAACCAGTGCCACATCTCTGGTTCGCAATTACGAAACATTTTTTATACACTTTTTCTGCATTAACATTGATTTGTTGCATTCATACTTGTTTTGATATGTAAAATCAAGAACACTTGACTGTGACCGAGTGTGCACATTAAAATCATGAAACTCAAATATTTGAACAAATTTAAAAACCTCAGTGGTACATGCATACTTTTAGCCCACTCAGATTATAAGCTTTATGGAACATGACAATAGTGATTCAATAATTCAAAACTAATTAACGAGGTTACTAAAAATCACTGATATCCTCAATTCCTTTCTTATTTTAAAACAACTGTTTACACTTCCTAATGATACACACCGTAAAACCTCAAACAACTGTCAACACAATAACAAATCAACAATCATGGAAAATACGTGCCTTTACAGCTATCTACAAGTATGCATAGCTTATCCGCGAATAAATTTGTCAAAGTCAACTTTCACTTCCACTAAAATTGTCAAAATGAACGGGCAAACATAGCTTATCCGCGAATAACAGCATCTGTCATTATTAACAGAAGGAATGCATACAGCAATCATGATTAATAAAGCTACATTTTATCTGCTTCCTTCAGTCAAGATATTAATGAATGTTTTTTTTTTTAATGAAATACACCTAAAACAAACGAATTAGAAATATAGCTAAATTTTACAGGATAGTTAAACCAATGCAGTTCAAAAGACAGAAACCTTTAGCCAAAATAATCTAAATGCAAAAACAAGCGGCAAAAATTCAATAGCAATTAAATACATGACGTCCATTTAACTACTGAGATTAAAGAAATCTAGCCCATTTTTAAAAAACTAATTTAAAAATTTTACTTCAAGGAGGTAAAATCACCACGTAACCCACGGTAAAAAGAAAAGGTCCAAAATTTTCCGTATCCAAAACTCGACCTCTCCTTTTCCCCCGCAAATTTCCCAGAAACCAAAAGGTTAAAACGCGAGAAAACAAACCAAACAATCCACCATAAATTTTTTTATTTAGAAAACAAAAACTAACCAGGATCACACTGCTGGTGAAACTCTTCAACATCTGCAACAAAAAACGAAAAACGAAACCACATTTAATAATTCTCCAAAAAGTTATATATCTAAAAAAAACCTCAAAAAAAGAGTACCAGTAGTAAGAGCTTTAATCATGCCAGCTCTTCGACCTTTAAAATCCCTAAAGACTTCCTCGACCGTGCGAGGATTATAAGATGCCCCGCCGTCCATCGTCACTAAATGACCCCCGCTTAATCAAGAAGACGAGCTTCGTCCTTTTATAGAGAGAAGAAAAGAAAAGAAAGTTGAAACTTGTAGAGAGAGTAAAAGAATGAAGGAAAAAAGAAATGGAGATCGAGAGAAGAAACAGAGGACAGCGAGAGAGAGAGAGAGTAAGGAGAGAGAGAGAGTTCTATGTTTTAAGGAGGGAAAAAGATAAGAGAGAAATATTTGACCTCTGTCTGTCACTCTCTCTCTCAAACACGGAGAGAGATAGAAGAAGGAAGGTGTTGGATTTGAATCGGGAATGAAATGGATCAATTAATCGGATTTTATAAAAGGGTGAAGAGTCCGCCAAGTACCGGAGATGGATGTGTCTCTCCAAACAGGCCCATCATCTTGCTTTTCTTTTCTTTTTTCTTTTTTCTATATATATTTTCTTTTAGAAAAAGCAAGCAAAGTAGCAAACCCTTAAAAAACACACACACACACAAATTTAAGGGTTTTTTCTTTTTTCTTTTCTTTTTCATCAAGGTCAAATCCCTTAAATCTAATGCCACGTGGGTTTTGTAGACTGGCTTCTTGGTTTTTTAGCGTGTAGCTGCTGCTGAAGGATTAAAGGAAGAATGATTAGGAAGCGGTTAAAATAATGATTTTAAAAATTTAAATTTATTTTTATATTTTATATTTTATATTTTTTTAATATACTGTATCAAAAATAATCTTTAAATATAAAAAATATTATTTTAATATATTTTTAAAGATAAAAAACACTTTAACCAATAAGCTAATGGAAACCGAGGCCAATGTGATGAGAGCATGTTAACAAGCAAAGGACATGACAGAAGTAATAAAATGCGACGACATTCTTTTACTACGAGGCTTGCACATTCTCTCCAAGTCTGTGACATTGCAAAAACTTCATGTCTCAGCATGGTTCTCCCTTGATTCAGCTGAAAGCATAGCATATTCTGAGCATTCAGTTTAAAAAAATAGGTCAAGAGCAATTTCTTGTCCTCCTATATTCATTAGGGTGTATTTGCCTTTTGGAGGTCCAGTGGCTTGCCACATCAGTTTCCTCTCATCTTCTCCCTGAGTGTTTATGCAATTGATCATCTAGGACCCTCTGGTAACTGTCCACGTCAACTAACGAGCATCTCCTACACATATCCTTGAATATTTGTTCAGCCTCGATAACCTTTCCCTTTCCACACATCAGGTTGACAAAAAATGAAAAGCTCTGCAAATTAATGACATAATTCTTATTAATTGAGTCATAAAAGGCACGCATTGCCATTTCCTCATTGCCAGCTTCACAGAAACCACCGACTAAGCAACTATACAAGGTCGCATCCATCTCAAAACCATCCTGAAGCATGTCATCTACAAGACCTGCAACTTCTTGCATCCTACCATGGGACCTGCAAAGACCACATATCACGGTGCTATACGACACCAAATTTGGAAGGCATCCCATATTCTTCACTTGTTTAAGAAGAAGAACTGCTTTATCAAGCTCCCCAATCTCCACAAGAATCCTAAGCACAGCATTGAAACTTCCAACACTCCGACTAATGCCCTTAGCCTGCATTTCCTTCAAAAGGGAAATTGCTTCATCGGGTTTCCTCATCTTGCAATACGCAGTAATCACAACTTCATGCTCTTTTGCATCAAGTTTCATTCCTTTTCTAATCATCTCGCTGAAATATCCAATAGCTTCTTCCGACTTCCCCGCAACGGAAAGGCCCTTCAAAATACTCAAATGAGTTGCAACATTTTCTTTCACCCCATTCAGTCTCATCTTTGTCAGCAACCTCCTAGCCTCATCAACATTTCCTCTCAAACACAAACCATAAATAATAGCATTATAGGTCCATAAATTCGGGTTGCAACCCCGAATCAACATCCCATCCATCCACTTCCTTGCCTCATTCAATTCCCCTTTCTTACAATAACCATCAATCAGAGTACTATAAGTAACCGTATCTGGCAAACAGTCCTTACTCTCCATCATCCTACACAAAAATATCCTTGCATTCTCCATATCACCTTTCTTACAATAACCATTAATCAAGGTATTGCAAGTAATCAAATTAGGCTCACAAATCATTTCATCAAACACTTTCCTAGCATTGTCAATCATACCCACTTTGCAAAACCCTCTAATCATTGTTGTATAAGTTGAAGCATCAGGCTTTACAACGGCATCATTCACAATTTGATCAAAAAATGACTTTGCTACATTAATCTGATTGACTTTCACTAACACACCCAAAATAGCATTCCAAGAAAATAAGCACTTCCCTTGTTGAATCTCTTTCACTTTATGAAACCAAAAGATTGCACTTTTAGTATCCCCACTATACCCATAAGCTCTAATAAGTTTACTAACTAAAAGATCAGAAAACGTGCCATGTTTTTCAAGGAGGTTTTTGGCAATGGGAAAAAGCGAGTGAGAGAGGAGAAGGTCAATGATGGCTACATAGCATCGGTGATTGTGAGAGTAGTTGTTTGGGTTTGGGTTCAGGTTTGATGCCCAGTTGAAAAAGAAGAGGGCTTGGTAAGGATTGGGTTGCTGTTCTTTGATGACTTCAATGACTAAGTTGGAGTCCAGGTGAGGGGAGAACTGGTTTAGATGGGTTGGATTGATGTGTTTAGGGTTAGGGTTTTGTGGGTTTAGGGTTTCGAGACAAGAGGTTATGGCAGTGACCAGGGAGGCTAGCTCAGAAGAGCGAGGATGGCGGGTTAGGGTTCTTGCTGTTGCTGCTGGTGGTGGCATAGCCATTGCTGCTGCTGAAATGAAACTGAAATGGATCTTTGGTTTTCAGTTCTAAGTTTTTATTAATTTTTGGTTGGTAGGGTACGGCACGGCATGGGAAGTATTAAATTAAGTTTTTTTCATATATAAAAAAACTAATTGCGCTTCTTTCACGGTAAAAAGACATATTACACATTACACTTTGAATTCAAACATTATAATAATTATTTTATCATTCATATAAAAAATTATTGAATTCATTATTAAGGGTAGTGCATGTGGTCTTTTACAATGATTATTAGTTATTATTATATTAATGAAAAATAACTTGGTTTTTTTTTAAAAAAAATAATAAAATGATTAAATTATGTTAAAAACAAAATTTATTTAACTAGTATTTAAAAGTTTTTTTTGTTTTTATTTTTAAAACACATTAGAATAACTAAATTATTCTTAGAAGTAAATATTTTTTAATTGATATTCAGGAGCTTTTTATATTTTCACTAGAGTTTTTTTTTAGTATAATCAAGTTGATAAAAGTGTAATTTGATATTTTAAAAAAATATAAAATTTAATTTAAAAACAAAAATAATCGGGCATGCGCCAACAAGTAAGAGATTTTTTAAACAACGTATGAGGAGTCTCTTAGTGGCCAAACACTACCTTCCACAATGATGATGGAATCATCTCGACGTTCTCTCCATCCCTAGGTGGCATAAATGGTTTTATGGATCCATTGTTTAGCATCACTGACCTTTTTTTTTCTCTCTCCTCCTTAATTTTCATATCTGGCCCTTAAATTTTCAAAACACCTTTCAACTTTTTTTCTTCAGATTTGATCCTTATTGTTTTAATTATTATTTTTTATTTAAAATAATTTATAAAATTAGAATTATTTTTCAATTTCATCCTCCTTCAAATTTTTTCCATCAATCAAATTTGGTTCTTATTCTTTTGATTACTATTTATTTTATTTAAGATCATTTTAAAAATTGATTTTTTTGTATGATTTCATCCCCTTTTAGTTTTTTTTTATCAGATTTGATCCTCTTTATTACTTTTTTTTTTTGGAAACTTTTTAAAATTGATATTTTTTTATTTCATCATTCAACATTAAATTAGTTAAGAATTGAGCTTTCTAATTGAGTCCGGATTTAGAATTTCATGGATTGCAAGTTAAAAGATTAACCCTAATTTAAAAAATTCATCTAGGTTTGCTTAGTTTTTATTTCTTTTTTTAACAAAAAATTTTATATTTTTTCAGTTTCATCCTTCAGCACTTATTTAATTGAATATTAAGCTCTGTTTTTTATTTGATTTCTATAAGATTTTTTTACTAATTTTAAAAATAAATTAGGTTGTCTCGTGTCTTTTATTTGTAAGCCTCATGAAATTATTATAAAATAAAAAATTAAATCAAGATAATACGAAGAAGGGTATTAAATGTTACAAGAAGTTTAGAAAATAACCAAAGAAATGAATTAATGGAATTATGGGGCAAAATTTTAAATTTTAAAAACTCTCATCCTCTCCTTTTATATATCCCTTAAGGCCGGTTGCTGGACATAAGAAAAAAAAAAAGGAAGGAGAATGTCGCACATGTACGGCGTAGAGGTCATCTTCCTCCTGGGTTAGGTTCTCTATGTGGTGATGAGGGAAAGAACAATGAATTCTTGTTTTTTTATCAGTAAAAAAGAAATGAAGTCGCTACCTAGTATTTTAGTCATTAGAAATTCTAACTAGTCTCAAAGTCTGGTTAAGGAGACTGGTTGTGTATAGAGAGGATATATCATCACTAATACACCTTACCTAAGGTAAACTGCATTGTTTATTTGTCTGATATAAACTAAGATATTATTGTGTTTTTTAACCGTTAGTCTGTCTAAAGTTTAAGAAAAATCACTCTCGGTAAAAATATCCTTATCTTATCAGGTTTAAACCTAACCATTCTAAAGTTAAAACAAGAAAATAAAAGAAAGTGTCTTTTTATTCAATATCTGGAATACATCTTTTGTATAAGTTCATAATCTCGTATATTAAAAGAAAACAAAATAATTTTTTTTGGTATTTTTGAAATATAGACCAAGTTTTCATGACTTTAATAAACTTGTTATTAAATCCAATATGCATGCAAAATAATTTTTTGTGATTTTAAATATGCTAATATAATTTGTTTTTTGAGAGATTTGGCCATATATACACAAATAAAAAATTTATTTATTTTTTATTTTTTAAAAAATAGATAATTTTTTATTTTTTGTATTTTTTTTTGAAATTTCTTGAAGGATCTGAAACCAAAGATCACTTTATAAAAAATACTAAAATTTAAGGTTCCTAATGAAGAGGGATAATGGTGAAATTACAAGGGATCCAAAAGATTATGATTGATTGAGGGCTCTATTGCAAAGTTCCAAAAATTCAAGGATCAAATTGAAAAAGATCATAATTTTACTATTTATTGTTTTCTTCCCCTAAAACAAAAGAAATAAAGATGCACAAGTGCTCCCCTTTTAGCTCTAATTTTTTCCTTATCTTTTCACCACACCACACAAATCTTATATCAACTTATATTATGGTATTTGTATTTAACTCTAAGCCAAAACTCTAGCTCTTGTTGAATTAAAAATATTTTCATATTATCTTCTAAAAACACTATTCAATATTGATCTAGCTGCAAAAATAATATAATATTTTTTTTTATTAGTTTTAGAGTAAGACAAGCTTTTCATCCTTAACTTTAATAAATAGCTGGGATCTATTTCTAAACATCAAAGTTTTTTGAGATCCCATAAACTTACGAGCCCAAAAAACTCTCTATTTCTTCCATATAAATCCTAACTCAAGCAGCCGAGAAAGGTGAGGGAGTAGATGGAAGAAAAAAAAAGGCCAAAGAGAAAATAATTCACTCCCAGCACTTTTCATCTCTATCAGAACTTGTGCACTCCTTCTAAGTTCTAAGCACCACCACCACCACCAACCTCTTCTCACAACGCCCATTCCTTCATTGAAGCGATGCCAACACTGTGACACCCTCTCCATCAGCACCACTTTGTGCCTCTCGTATGCCACCACTTAGCTGACGCTCACGTTTCCTCTTATTGACGAGCACCTCTATCACTACTGTTGCTAGAGTTGTGCCTTGCCACTGTGAGAAGCTCTCCCTCATCCAGCCAGCAACCCAGTAACAATGAGCTTTTGATCTTCTTCTCCAGCGACAGCTCCAACGTTTCAGCCATTCCTCCTCAGCAGTGCATCTGTGAGCCTCTAAGTACACTTCCAGGAGTGATATCTTATAGAAGTAGCTTTGCACTAGCTCGTCAGCAGCTTCTTCTCCTCAGCAACGTACCTCACCAACTGTTAGCCAAGCACCCAAAAGAACCGTGAAATCCTTTGCATTTCAAAGCCATTAGCGTGACCAGCTTCACAGCAACTATCTCCTCAATCGTGCAACAACAGCTCAGCCTTCATCTCCTCTATACCGTGAGCAGTAGTGGAAGATATTCTTCATCACTAACCACTGGTTCCACCGTGACCAGTTGTAGTCCAGCATCTTCCTTCAAGTAACAGTAGCAGATCGTGCAACAACTGGTCTTTGTCTCTTCATCACAGCTAATCCAAGGTTCCAACAGAGCAATAACATTAGCACGAGTTTCAGCGCTTCATTTTCTTTTTAGTCCAGCAACAGCGTCTTTTAGCTTCTCCTGACAGAAGAGATGGAAGCTCCTCCTTCCAGAAGCGTCATCTTCTCTGCACCGTGAGCAAGCAGCAGCAGGAGGTTTGCCTTGTCAACCTTCAGCCTTTCGTCTGTTTTGCACCCGCGGGAGTAGCAGTGGAGAATCGTCTTCATCAGCAGCAAACTCACCCTAACTGTGAGAAATCCAGCAGCCTTACGTCCTCATTTTCTTGCTATTGAAGGTCTAATCCTCAAACTGCTTGAAGCATGAATTCCTAGATTAGTTATATGCATCATTTTTGTGTGTTTGTTTCTATGATTTACGTACATGTGCCTGATTTGGAAATAATGTTTGAAGAAATTTGTTCATAGAAAATTCATTTAAATTAGTGTTTTCATATGATGCTTAGATATATTAATTTTTAGGGAAACCATGCATACATATAATAATACGAAAATGGCATGAACACTGGATGAATAGTGTAGGGGCTTTTCATTTTTGTTGAAGTTTTTGAGTGCACATCTTTTGTCACGGGTGTAGCTTGCGTTTATAATTTTTTTGGGCATGGGTTGATTTAGAGCTGTTTTAATTATCTTATTAGTAGAAGTTGTTTTTTAAAATATTTTTTATTTAAAAATATATTAAAATAATATTTTTTTTTTATTTTTTTCAGATCATAATGCAATGTTTAGGTTATGCAAACTTTACGATGAAAAAGAATATATTTTTAGTTTTTAGGGCGTGCAAGCGCGTCCTAACAAACTTTTAACGGTTTTTTTTTGTTAATTTTTTTTATTTTATCAAGCAAATTCTAAATAATTTTCAAAATTTTTAAAAAAATTTAGGGAGTATTTTAAAATTATTTGTGAGTCCTTCACATATTTTTCTAACCCTTTCACTTAATATCGGGTTATAGATTTATACTATAAGATACTGACCTAGTATTAAATATACCTATTTCACTACTAGAAAATCGACGAAAACCAACAGAATTACCGACAAAATTTTTTTGTCGGTAATTTTTACCGACGGATATAATTACGTCCCTAATGTTGTCGGTCTATACCGACAGACCTTTGTTGTCGGTAATAATTACCGGCGGCTCCATTTCGTTTAGTGCACATGCGAAGCGGATGGTAAGATTAATTTAAATGAAATATATCGTTAATTAATTTGTTGTTACTTATAAATCTATTTAACTTGCAACTTTTTTTTTTCCTTACAGGCTATGTCTCTTGGACGTGAGCCGAGCTCAATAGAGCTGTTTGTAGAGACGCACGTGCGGAGTCAAGATCGTCAAAAGGGGGTGCAACAGTTCGTGGGCAACCGTGCTCAACACTTTGTGGTATGTTCGTTCAATCATTTTATTTTGTAAGTTATTATTTTCTTGAATTGAACATGATGATTTTTTTTTTAATTTTCAGGAGACCTATAATAGCCGGTTGAGAGAGAGATATGGGGACGATCATTCGACCTATCCGGATTTGTGGATGGAGGTAGGATCGTTTGGTGGACCCTATAAAAATCGGGTCTACGGGCTCTCCAACACTACGACCGAAAGCTTGCGGGCGGCCCGTAGTGTTTTAACCGTTGGGAGCTCTCCATCAGTATCAAGCACCTAGTTTGAGGAGTTCATGGCCTTGAAACAACAATATGAACGACTCTCAACGGATTATGATCAGCTCCGTCAAAATGGACATTAGATCAAGGATGGGTGATGATACATGTGCAGCCCCTTTTTGGCCGTACAGTCCCGGGAACAACCAACCTTCTCCTCCTCCTCCAGCTTCGCCGTTATTCTAGTTTTATTTTATTTTTGAAACACATTAAATTTGTAATGAATATTTGGATGAATATTATTTAACATTATTTTTATGTTTAATACAATTTTATTTGGTTAATTAGTTTTTTTTACTATTAATCAATACAATATTTGAAAAAAAATTATTTATTCTAATTTTTTTAAAAAATATTTTTAAATAAATACCGACGGCCTTACAGACGGAACAGAGCCGTCGGTATTTTACCGAAAGTTGCAAAACAATTATTGCCCATGCCACAATCACCGACGGATAGAGTCCGTCGGTATGGTACAGAGAGTTCTAAACTATTTACTCTCCATGCCACAATCACCGACGGATTGGCCGTCGGTGATGTACCGTTGGAAATACAGACTGAATAAATCCGCTGGTAAAGTTCTAGCGGGAATTTTTTTTGGCGCGCTTCCTCTGTCTGTAAGACCGTCAGTGTTTGTTTATTTTTTTTACCGACAAAAGTAGCGATGGAAATGAAAATTACCGACGATCAATATTTCGACGGACGGATTTCATCGGTGATGCTGTCGGTAAAAATATTACCGATAAATTGTGTGTTTTACACCGACAGAATTAATTCGTTGATAAAACTGTTTAATGGTGTAGTGTTCTTCTTCAAAGCATGATATGTTAATAGCTCATTTGTATAATCATTATTGCTAATTTTGTTATTCATTTTATTTATTATCAATTTTTTTAATTATATTATTAAATTAAAATTCAATCAAATATTAGATTCTTCTTACTCTTTTAAAAATCACCATAATTGCATCAGAAAAAATTTAGCAGAAACACGAGTCACCTGAGTACAGCCTAAACTCTAGAGCTACACGTAAAAGAAAAATTTTTTGGTGGGAATTCCGTGTGAGTGGACATTATTGCCATTTTGACATTGTTTACTCCATCGTCATTGTCGAAGTCATTTGTTAGGAGAGTGGATCATGTCTGCAGGGACAAATGTGCTACACATGATCCACCTTCTAACATGTTTTGTGAGGCAATCTTCAATCAGGTTAATCAGTTACCGTTGACTGGTTGAGTTGACACATCATAGAAACAACACTCCATGCATGCTGGCAGTGTTCACTCCATTTTCATTGGTTATATATGGCTTCTGTCACGTAGGGGTGATTGTCGGTTTCATTTGGAACTAAAAATTTGGATTTTTATTTTTAACTGAAAATTAATTTGGTTTGGTTGGATTTTATATTCTTAAAAACTGGACAATTTTACCATTGTCCATCCCATTCCAAGAATAAAACGTTTGATCTCTTGTTTTCTGTCTGTCCCAGTTTCTGCATTGCACTAAATGCCACTGATCTTATGGTGATCTTTTGAACTGACAGTGATTTTCTTTAGCTTCCTAAATAGGAAGAAAAGTCCATTAAGAGTTGTGCTTTTTTCTTTTCTTTTTTTGTATAAAATTTGCGCAGAACAATCAACAAACAGTCTTGGAGACTTGTGTGTGTTGGGGTCTCGGTTTTTCCACCATTTCAAAATTGTGGCTGTGATGGA
>Ga0307517_10005466_pt1 | contig 19135 bp, 23 predicted proteins | sample 23_EM_MG_FD_194515 | JGI IMG/M metagenome (GOLD analysis project Ga0307517, IMG submission 194515) | Populus trichocarpa ectomycorrhiza microbial communities from riparian zone in the Pacific Northwest, United States - 23_EM | ecosystem: Host-associated > Plants > Roots > Unclassified | place... | reverse complement strand
TTGACTCGACTTTCGAATCCAATGACTCATTCGCTCCTTAGGTGATTCGTGACTCGGTAACATACACTGAGCACGCCAAGCGGAAGACAGTAACCGCTCTTGATGTTGTATATGCTCTCAAGCGGTCAGGTCGTACGCTGTACGGTTTCGGTGCTTAGTGCCTAGGGTTTACGGCTTTTCTCTGTACCTATGATAAATGTTGTATACTGTATTTGCCTAATTTCACTTTGGATGATTTGGTTTCAGGCTGCGACCGTAACACGAGCCATGAAACGATGCCTTATGGTTACCCCATGGCCAATTATTGCTGACTGCTTGCGAGGGTCGCTTTGGTGACGATGATGCAACGGAACCAGACTACGTTTTACATAATGCACAAGGCTATGTATTCCTCTTCATTCCAACCACGTTTCGCTAACTTGTTATCATATAGGAATGCTACATCAGTATAAAGTTCTCAATCTTCGTTTGCGAGAGATGGTGGACCTCCAACGAGCGCTAAAGGATCCCAAAAAATCTCGTAGAAAGACCTACCCAAAAAAAAGAGTCTGCAACTCCACTCTACGTTCCCGACAAAGGCGGTGGGGGTCACATCTTCACAATCAGCAACCCAGGTCTAGCAAGAGGTCCTACATGGCTGTCCGAGCTGGTCACCAGGGAGGTGACACACGGATCTTATAAAGAAAAAAAAAGACACTCAAAATGTATATGGTCCCGTCACACAACTCGCACAAACTCGCGACGAAGATTATGGCCTTCACTACGACTGCTACGACACACCACTACTTGCATTCCAACGTCAAACTACGAGTTCCGACCGCTTTAACCGTCAAACCTCATCCAGACCACACCTGGTCGATCACGTTCAACAAGCAAGCGGGAAAGGGGTTTGATCTGGGATTAACGCATACGCTGATATCTCATGAAAAACCTTCTCCTGTCAAGTTCAGCCATGATGGCAAATATGTCGCCGTTGGGTGCTCAGGTGGAGAGGCACACATTTTTGAAGTAGAGACAGGAACTTTAACTCGGTCAGTCGTTAATTGCCAAAACAAATGTGTTTTTGACGATGATGATTATTGCAGTATCCTCAGAAATGTGCTTTCGCGTGAAGAAGAACCTATTGAAGCTGCTTCTTTCAGCCGTGACGGAAAATACCTCGCGACCGGTTCATCCGAAGGAGACATCAATGTAATATCCAACCTATTTTTTTTAAATCACCCTGACTGTGTTCATGCACATCTCCTCCAGATCTGGGAAATTAAAACGAAACACGTCCGGAACACTTTCCAAGACCACACACATGAAATACTCTCCCTCAACTTCTCGCCAGACGACAGACTCCTCGTCTCTACCGCAGGCGATAACACCGTCCGGCTATGGGACATGCGTAACGGGGCCACGACGTTCTTGACCGACGACGAAGAGGAGTATCATAAAGACAACGACGACGACAACATGTTTCTCGATTATCCCCGACATACCTCGGTTGTTTTCAGCCCGGATGGGAGGTTCCTCGCTACCTCCCATCGGGATGGGATGCTGAGGATATGGGGCGTACGCTCGGGGAGATTGCTGAGGAGGATAAAAGCGCATAGGGATTGCGTGTATGATGTTGCATTCATGCCAAACGGGAAGGGTTTGGTTAGTGCTAGTCAAGATCGTACTTTGAAGTACTGGGATATCAGCTCATTGTACAACTCCCAAGCGAGATTGGAAGTTCAGACCCAGCCAGAGCGAGTTTTCTTGGGACATGAGGTTCGTTTTATTTTGCTTTTTGTTATTTTTTTCCCCCTCACATTTCGCACAGGGTCATGTCCACTCCCTCGCCATCTCTCCAGATGGGAGATGGATCGCCTCAGGCTCGGCAGATAAAACAGTCCGAATCTGGGACTCTCGCAACGGGGTGATGCAATGTACCCTCAATCTTGACGACCATGTATCGGGCGTCAATTTTAGTCCGAAAGGCCGTTATTTAGCTTCTGCAGGAAGTAACGGTATTGTGAGGATTTGGAGATACTCAAACGCTTAGAATTATACCGTGAACCTCCCCCGTCCACGAATAATAAAGCCTATTATTATGTAGAAGGCATCTCTTAGAATTACTATTCACGAACTTTTACAAACCTAAAAAATACTTTGATGACAATCTTACATGTACAACTATTATTCTTCCATAAGCATGCCAAACGAATCTACTTATCTACTTACGTGATTATGAATAATAAGCAACTACGAAAGTAACTTGCAGAGCATTTTTTTTAAAAATTTCACGTGTACCACTATGCCTGATTTCCCTCCTCCATAAGCATATTAACCAACACTGGCCGGTCGGGATCTACCTCGACATCAGGATCCAGAGGTGTGACATCCCCCACAGGAACTGGCTTATTAGCTATTGGTTCATGATTCCTCAGTCTCATCTCCACCAGGAACTCCTTGTCACGAATCGCTATCGACCACGCCGAAAGCGCACCATAGAGATTGACTGCAGAGCGGAATGCACTAGCGACGATGAAGACCAATGGATAGACGTGCATAACTTGAGGAGTAATGATTAAAGGTCTCTAAATATGGACAAAAAACACTCACAGGTGAATCGATTGTCCTGAAAAATCTCGGGAAAATAAAACAATGCGGCTTTGTATGCAGATCCGGGTATAATTATCATCCCCAATAGTCCAAAAATCAGAGGGGCAATGAGTTCCTTCGTCGCCATGACTGGATCAGGTCGTGTCCAACCAAGTTGCATTACCTACCCAAAAAAAAAAAATTAAACAACATTCATCGGAAGGCAAATTAACGTACATGCAGCAAACCAGCAGAAATCCTGTTCGGAGGTTGAACCCTTTGGACATAAACACCGATCTTGGCGTACAACAATCCGAGTGACCACTGGTCAACTATCCTTATCCTCGGGACCATCTCAGGGTTAAGCGAGAATCGAAACGGGAGTACGATGTAAAGGTCAATGACAACCGCCAGGAGAGTGGGTACCACTATGCCAAGAGCAAACGTCATGTAAGCGATCTTCGCCATCCACAGCAATCCACGTTTTGCCACAAGCAATCCAAGTTCTGCCCGTGGGCCATCATCATCGTTCTTCCGCTTCCGACTCCTTTCAAGCTTATCAACTGCCCGTGCGATGAGGTAAGACACCCAGATGAGGTAGAATCCGATGATGAAGGAATAACCGTCATGGACATCCCGGGGAGTAAACAACCGGAAAAAGCTCCTTCCCAGCGAAAGCGGTACAGCAATGGCGAAACCGATACAAATCGCACCGATGACCCAAAGAAGAGTAATGAACGTGATAATTCGCCAACGGAAATTGGGAGGTATGTAAACGACAGTGTAGTCATCGCGAACGTTGTGCTTCGCTTTCAATGCCTCCACATTTTGCAGTGCCATGAGTTCTCTCGCGGCTTCGTCAAAAGGTTCTCCGTTGGGTGTCACAGCAGCAGTCGCTCGCATATCTCGAGGAAGGGCAAGATTGTCGGTTGCTGGGACCCGACGGAAGGTACCATCTAGAATATCCTCTGGATCGGCAACATACATTCCTGACCGGACGAGATTCTCCAGCCAGACTTTCGGTGTGAATTCTTCTTGGGGATACCGACTACCGAAGAAATACGATGTCAAGCGAAGTCTGGTTGCCAGGAATTTCCACAGGACAGTTGCTACCTCTTTAACTGCCCTCTTCGGTCGGAAGTAGTGCATAGTGTATGGCAGGACGAGATGGAGAAAAAGAAGATCGACGGGGACATTCGAAAGCGGTTCCCTGAGAGAAAAAAAGTTGAAAAAATGACGGCAGAAAACAGTCGATTAATTTATACCTGTTTTTCCATCTAAATGGCATTACGGACTTGTTTCCCGCAAGTAATAACCCGGCAACGCTTCCAATAACACAGGTAACAACAAAAGAGTACATCAGGCCACTAACGAAAATCTTGCGTAGTTGCACCAAAGTGGGGCGATCAAGAATGTCGCGAATGGGATGCGAATTTTGGTCCTGAGGATCCTTGATAAACCACATAGCACCGGGTCGCATAACACTTCGACAACCAGACAAGAGGACGGCAAATGTATACCTTCAGAGCAATGTCAAGTGAATGAGAAGTAGAAGTAAAATGATATCCTTACATGAACATCGTGCCAGCTACCCAATGATAGAACATGGCGGTCAGAGGAGCCTGCGAAAAGAATGTAATCCGAGAAACCAGGTTTGCTTCCGGGAACAACCACACGGTGCACAAATCAAGGACAATGCCGCAACCGAGCGGAAAGGTCACTAATTCGATAAAAATGAAAGCAGCGACCTAGACATCATTTAACCATCAGCGATCGTTGGTAAACACACTGACAGACCTTGATAACCAATAGTTGCTGCTTGATAATATTTCGTACAGCAGTTCCCGCTGTTCTTGTGCTCCCGACCGTCATGATATGGAGGTACACGCCGAAAGCAACGGAGATTTCAACGTATCCAAGTAAGATGGCAAAAGCTCGATTGGTGGGCCTGCTGCCAATAGCAAGTCGAACCCAGGTTTCTTGAGCCGAAGTTACTATTTCTCGTACTTCCGATCCTATCCCTGCGAAATATGGCTCAAAGGGTCCCAAATAGTCGGGGAGAGAATTCAGCCAAAAGACGGACGCAGAGACACCGACAGTAGAGGCTGCGACATTGGACGAACTGGACCATGGTATGAAGAAATTCAGTGGGGTCGTGATCAAATCCGAAGTATGACTGAGCTGTAAATTGGATGAGGTTATATCAAATGAAATTGTGATAGATAGCTCATACCAGCTTGGATGACAATTCCGATACACTAAAGCTCGTGCTAACGGGAATGAGCTTCCCGATCGAATTTAATCCAAAGAACATGAAGACACGGAAGAAAACCGACAAAGCGCTCAGGATCCAAGGTAAAATAAGATTGAGGAGGATATAAGCTACCAGGTCAACAACTGGATCTGTGACGAGACGCATTGCACGAATGGGAAGATGCATGACTTGCAACATGCGGTGTGGGTCCAACTAGAAGTGTATCAGGAACGACGATCGGGACATGATCATATACACATACAGACAAAAGCGCTAAGGTTTTCCCGACAGTAAACGGAATCCAGACACACAAGCCGATAGCAGTATCAAGCACGAAAATCATCAACGCAGCCTGTAAGAAAAATAAGAATGTATGATAGGAAGAAGAGAGATGTCACACATTCTGAAAGACGCCAAAAATCGGGCCTCTCATCCCAATAGCTAGAATATTGCAGTAAACATCGTGAGAAATCAAAGAAAAGACGAAAAAACCAACCCTCCATAGCACCTTCCATGTCATCCTCAACATTTGCATCAGCTTCGTCATTCTCCGCATTAGCTGCTGCGGGTCCTTCGGCAGCGGGCTGATTAGCAGCAGCGGCCGCCTGTCCTTGGGGTGCGGGATCCGCACGAACAATGTTTCCCTCACCACGAGCGTTTCCATCATCCCTTAGCGCACCAGCACCAGCACCGTCATCCCAAAATATTATTGGCGGTTGTCGGTCTTCTTCATCTAATTCTGCTATACCCCCATCTTCTGTTGTAACATCGGACTCGCTATCAGTCAACAACTCGAGAGAAACAGCCGGACCAGATTCATCCTTGGCGTCGAATGGATTGCCAAAATAGCGATCGTGCTCCGCTTGTATATCTTCTGGGCCTAGATCAGACAATGATTCCGTATCATCACTCGAGCCATGATTTTGTGACGCAAAAGACTCCGGTTCCGCTGCCGCCTTCATCTTCCCATTGAGGTGGCCAACATCGCACTGACTATCGCCATTTTCTCTAGCAAAGTAATCAGAGGGACCAGCTTCAAAACTTGCAACTAATTCTTCCGGGGCAAGGTAAGTTGAGTGACTGGGAGAATCGAGATTCGTCCGTCCTGGAGAATTAAGAAAAGGCGAAGAAGACCCAGAACGTGGTAATGGGGAGGTGGGGAGAACTGGACGAGAAGGATAAGGTGGCGGAGGTTCAATAGGTTGCAGTGACCGTAACGAGAAAGGAATGCTGCCTGACGGAGGCTGCAGAGTTACAGACGGAAATGGAGATTCGGGTAGAGTTTGCTCTGGCTGTGGAGAACGCCGAGAAGGACCAATGGTCGGAATGGCCGGTGAAGGTGTAGAAATAGCTGGTAAAGACTGCCATGAACTTGTTAGATCAACTGATGATTCCCGAGACTGTCCCGCAGAACTACGATCACTGCTAGATTCCGGGAGCGACGACGTGCAAGTGAACTCATGTTTCTGTTCCACCGTGTTGTTTGTGTCGTTGACTTCTCGCAGAGGTGGCGACGATGATACAGCGCGTCTTGTCGTCATCCGTTGACGCACAGCAGTCGACTTCGCCATGTGGATCCTTCGATGGATCTTTCGTCGAACTTCAGCGTCCTTCTCCATTTTACGCTGAGCACGAGGAGAGTCGTCATCTTCGCCGTCCGATTGCTTGACCTTATTTCTCTTCTTCTTTGGTCGTCGATTGCTGCCATCACGGCGCCCTTCTATATCCCATCTAGTGGGGTCTGAAGCCATCGGAGGGATTGAGTTTTGCCTTCGAGGGTCCGCAGCTTCCATTGCAAGCAAGGCATCGTGCAGCTCACGAACCTCAATAGGTCGGGGAGCAGGAGCGTTAACAGGAGGGAGGGGATGTAAGGGACGTCGGTGCTGAGGGTTAGCAAAAACTAACCGGGCCCCGGGAGGGCCAGGGCCAGGTCCTAATGGTTGAGGTTGTAGCGGCAGAACAGGTTGGGGATCGTCAGGCAAAAGCTCCTCGTCTTCGAACACACCTGGACGAGCATTTTGGGAAATCCATTCCCGGAGGAGAAAAACAGCCACAAAAGTGAGAACGATAAGAGACGCAATTATTTGGCCGGTGAAAATATCAGCCGAAAGAGCTATCCAGAGAGGATGAGTATTGATTCGAGCCAGAACGTTTTTGGGAGGTGGTGCTTGTGTGTCATATCTAATCTTGTTGAACAGAGGAGTTTCGGAAGACGGCGGCTTTGGGCGGTCACTAATCCACCAAGCACTGGATGAAATCGATGAGCGACAACCGCAGAAGCCAGACGAAAGGTTACCCACGTTGATTCACCCATGGAGAAGTACATTCTCCAGGTCCAGACAGTCACCCAGGGTAATACACCCAACCAGATTACCGCAACAGCCACGCCGCGTAGAATGAAGAGCAGTGTGAGAAACAAATGTTGAACCAGCCTCCGGATGAAGAGCAGAGGAGGAAGGGATGGTGGCATGTCAGGTGCGTACACTATGAGGAATGAGAGACGAATTAAATGAAGATTGCTGAAATTATACCTTTCGTGAAAGAGTAAGGGTGTTTGCATACATCGCAGGACTTTTTCTTGCTATGGGCGAGCCATGTGGTCAAACTAGAAAGATACAAAACTAAGAGGTAATCCTGACAAGGAGGTTGATACAGACCAGTCCTGGTGGATATACCGAATTGTACCAGAGCATTTACAAGGATGGAAGAGCGGTTGGTCTGGCTCCGCTGGTGCACTGCAAATGCGACAAGTATCTGAAGGATGGGATGAATTAGCGACCAAAACCAATGAGGAACAGCAGACAACCTTGATCTTCGAAGTCATGCATCAAGGCAACAGTTCAATGAAGAACTTAGGACCGGGTAAGATGCGAGTTACAATCGTCGACGAGGATTCGCTCGTCGTTGGCGACAACAGGAAGCAAGTAATTGAATTGGTGTAAGCAGAGTGCCTCGGTCATTCTGAATCGAATCACGTGCGGCCCGGCACCTCCATGCCGCCCATGTATTTCAATTTCAGCATTATACCATCGGCATTGCTGAATTTCCTACGTACGCCTCACATGAATGAAATCCACTTGCGAAACCTCTCCTCGGACCAGTGATCTACGCATTCCGAACTGTGTATACCACCGAATGGAACCGTACCATTGTCACTGGTCCTTGGAATGGCTTTTCATTCGACTTACAGATATCTCGCAGAAACAATGGAGGGTGGTGTATTCCTCCCTTCCCGCCGTTACAGACCTCGTCAGAACTGCCGGTCCTTCCTCATACGCGTCGTTCTCAATCTCGTCTGTCTCCTTGGAAAGGCACCTTGCAGATGACATTAAACCTGGTTCCCCTTGCCTTATAAAATTATCTTTACTGTATGACCAACTACTTTCATGTTAGATCGCTCGTTCGATGAAGGCTTATATAAAGTATCCGCTCGCAAGCGGGGAAAGGCTCGCTTCAAGACCACAGTACGAGTAATCAATATGAAATAGAGATAAGCTTTGTGCCCACAAAGATTGGCTGACGCATACAAGCAGATCCCACCTCCAAAAGGAACTTTTTTTTGTCACAAGGGCTATTCGAGGCAAGATACCAACCCCCTTGGGGTCATCTGGTTGTAGCTGAGACGGCTTGAACTTGGTGATGGTCTCGAGAGACAGCTCGAAGAGGGACGTAAAATGGGGCATACCGTCTGCAGGAAAGACACTTCAAGGAGAAGCATGTAATGCACACGCCTTCTTCTTGGTTTTCTGCGGTCTCTGAGCAAGATTTGAAAGAATGCCACTATGTTTGTTAGATCCGAGAAATTCTTAAGGAGGCCGTGTGTAAAGGCTCCCCCATCAAGTTTTCTTACGAGGACATGAACAGGATTTTCTTCATAGGTGCACCTCTGATACTTTCTGGGAGCAGAATTACATAAAATTCTCGAGCAATTGGGGCAGCCGTGAGGGGCTCACCGTGACACCTCCAGAAATTAAGACCACTGCAAAAATATTCCAATAGGCCAGCCTCCTTTGACAGGTCACAGAGATATAGCTGCATCGGGGGAGTGCCAATGTCAAAGGACACGGGATGAGAAGATGGGCTGCCATAACTGCAAAACATAACAACGCGGTAACAGGGGAGAGTCCCGTCACCAACTTCCTTGATGAATGGTTACGAATCTTGCCCATTGTCAAAAAGAAGGAAAGCTGGCAATCTCAAGGCAATCTTGTCGGGGAAATGCCGGGTCAATTTATTAATCGACGCCATCTGCGACTCTATAGGACGCCACGAGCTCACTGTCCTTACGAAAGCTGAGGTGATTGAGAATATGAGCATGCAGCAACATAGAGTGGTCTTTAAGTGTTATACCAGAGAACGTAACTGGCTATATTTTACTTGTTTCCCTAAGAAAAGTTTAGTCACGGGACAAATGTCTGTTTCTACTAGTATGTACCGCGGGCTCCAGTGGTCTAAAGAAACACATCGCTCTTCAAGAAATCTTCTGATTCGAAGAGAACTTGAAGACGTTGAGGATGACCCTTGGAATTAGGAGTTGGGCAATGGGTATAACTACGGCAGTGACTCGGACGCGCCTTCCACAATCGTCTCATGTATCATGTTTAGTTCTGCCAAAGTTCTGCACGACCTGAAGCTTTATTCACACCGACCTCAAAGCAGAGAACATACCACTTACCGTGTTGCTACTGAAGAGATATCTCTTCAGTCACCCAGGGCTATATATGGTGAATATAAGTCGGCTAGGCTTACAGTCCCCCCCTTTTGAATCATCAATGATGGTATTATCCAGCGCAACTCCTCTCCCGACTTCCAATTCCAAGCCAATCTTGGAGTCGACAAACATTCGACTGATTGACTTCGGTTCTGCGACTTTTGAAGAAGAGTATCATTCAGTGGTGGGTTCAACACGGCACTACCGTGCTCCCAAAATCATTATCGACAGGGACAGCAAAATTGTCTGCTCATCAACGTTCTTAGGCTTCAGTCGAGCAGGTGCACGTTCGAAACCTGAATTCCTCCAGACGGCCAAAGCCAAAGGTCACTCGGCAAAGTAAGAAAGATATGAAAGCGATTCGAAAGATAAAATTATCCAATTCCAAATTTTTTTCGCTCCTCCCTGTGACCCGGTCAATCCTGACAGGTTTCTGGTTATGAACAGATGTGCTCCCTCTAATTCCTGACTTATCACGAATCAAGTACTTAACGTTTAACCTTGTGCGCGACTCAAGAAACGACTGCGTGCCCGCCGAATTGAAACTCAATGCTGACAGGCGGAAATCAGAATTCTGCCATACTTACAGTTCCCGCCAGCGCATGGTCGTAGTCCCACAAGACAAGACAAGATCGTCGAGGCAGTTAGTTTGCTCAAAACATGTGCCCGCGCGTCCTCCTCATTTCTTCTCCCCACTCGCAAACGCCTCTTCTATGGGCTTTCACTCAGAAGTCTTCGACTTCATCGACTCATTCTCGGAAATCCAGTCCTTCGATCCTTTATCCGAAATACTACCAGTATAGTTACAGCACCGACTGGAGCTTGGATCATACGTCACTAATCGTTATCCTCCGACTCTCATTCTGTCGTCTGGATAGTTTCCTTCTTCATGCGCCATGTCCTTTAGATTTGGATGACCTCGGCAGCGAACTGAAGGATGCACTCTCGACCATTGTGCATATGTCCACCCTTGAAACTCTCGGGCTCTACAGAGCAATGTGCCGATTACGCCCCTCTAAGGGATTCGCCTTACGACACTGATAATCACTTGCGTCATTCATGCTGAAAATCCAGAGTTACCGAGACTGACAGATTCGGCAACAGCGGATAAGGGTACGAGATTTCTCAAGCGCTCTCCGAGTCGTTAATTCACATAAGTCATCGCAGGACTGAGCCGATGCTCCTGCCATTCATTTGGCGGCTTCGTGTCTTCGAAATATACCTCAGCCCATCCTCCCCTACCTTTGACACACCGTCCCCCCTGATGGATTCGCTTTGCATCAGCTTCACATCCCCCACTAAGTACACTTGAAGATCTCAAAGTCAGCATTGTATATGAAGGGATTGATGATTTATTGATAGTATATGTGACCCGGAAGTCTGGCGTCATCTTGATTCCATTGTCACTCATCCGACTGGTTCACGGTTACAACAACAAATACTTCGTTACGACGAGTTTGCAAGGGAGTTGCCGAACCTATCAGGCTTGACGCGTGACGCTTCAACTTCGCGATAATAGCAAGTTGTTCGAACTGTTACTAGCCTACATGTTTGGCAGTGAGATCACCATCCCCATCCATGGCTGTGGTGTGTTAGGACAGTTTAGGGGGATCCAAACGCACATCGTTCATATTCACATCTGCAAAGAGTTAACAGCTACTACGTACCAAAACTCTTGATTTCGGCCGCCTAATAACTGGTTGGTATGTTTAATCATGGAATGGTTATATAACCCTCAAATATTCATCCCCTTCTGGGTGCTAAGTAACCTTAAGTAACTTATGTAAGTAAGCTCTCGAGGCCATCAATCATGATGTCGAGTACCATCTTTGTTTGTGTTTTGCATCATGATGCGTGACATTGTATGAGCAATTCCTACACTTGGCCAAAGTTCCTTCCTTCGATTTCCCGATTATCAGTGGATTGAGCTGCATTCTCCTTCAACTGTCGTAGAACAGGTGTTTGGTGCATCAGATTCGTACCAGGCGAAAGTGTCTTACTTCTAGGCCAGATCTGAAACGAAGTGAGATAACGGTAACTAATGGGTTACTATCAAGTCAAATGGACGGAAACAGTATCCATCAGCAATGCTGAATCGAGATGAGAAGCAGAATGCGTATTTCAGACTAGTATAAAGGACACGCAGAGGCCCTACAATTCACCTCCATCCCCTTCTTTCTCCTGGCATCCAATGTTGCCGCCCATCGCTCTTTTCCTGGGCCTTGCCCACCTTGCTGTTATCACGAGCTGCCGACCCCTCAATCGTTGGCAAGACCTTGTCGTAAAACATTCTTGGAACGAAATTCCTAGAGGTTGGGAGTGCAAAGGACCGGCCCCTGCTCACTATGTCTTCGAGTTGAAAATCGGCATGAAGCAACCGAGGATCGACGAACTCTTTGCAAGTTTAATGAAAATTAGCGACCCAGAACACGCCAGGTTTGTTTTTGCCAATAAGTATTCTCAGTGCTGTTTATTTTGTTGACTTGCAACGCCGCAGGTACGCTGAGCACCTCAATAGGGAACAAGTCGAACAGCTCACGGCGCCCCATCCTGATTCAAGCCAGGTCATTGACGAATGGGTAGCATTCCACGGTATCATCCCATGTTCGGATTTCGTTCACCGTTCCAAAGCAGGCGATTGGGTTACCGTAAGAGTTACAGTCGAACAGGCCGAACGCATGCTGGGGACGAAATATCATGTATACAAACATCTCGGGTCAGGCGACCAAGTCATTCGCACTCTGAGCTATTCACTCCCTGAGGAACTTCTCTCCCATATTGATGTAGTTTCCCCGACAACGTATTTCGGAACCCTACAAACCATGAAGACGATAAGTTCCATTAATTCCGTAACTCCTATAACCAGCCCGATAGGCGGAGACTTTCAGCCCGAAGAAGTCTGCGAAAATTTATCCTCTCCCAAGTGCATTCGGTGGTTGTACAATTTCACAGACGAGTACACTATTCCTTCACAACCGAATAATGCACTTGGTGTTGCTGGTTTCCTCGGCGAGCACGCCAGTCAGGATGATTTACAGGTAGGTCAACCACGAAACTATTCGGAGATCTCACATAACTAATTTTCTCTCAATAGTTATTCCTCGCAGATTACAGCTCAAATGCAACCGGGCATTCTAACTTTACAATCGTATCCATCAGTAACGGCGAAAACGAGACTCATTCCGGCACGCTTGAGGCCAATCTGGACACCCAAGTCGTCGCAGGGCTTACCAACTCAACGTCTATTATTTTTTATAGGTAACGGTGTGAATCATCGGGATGTTCTTCTGGTAACTAACCAAGGTTTTCAAAGTACGGGCGGATCGCCCCAAATCGTGCACGATTATACCGAACCTAATCCTATTAACACAAACGAACCGTATTTGGAATTTCTCCAGTACCTATCGGGTTTGCACGACCCTGACATCCCTCAAGTGCTGACCATTTCCTACGGCGAGAACGAGCAGACGGTGTGTAGAATGTCCTCTGATCAGGAAGTACTCCCTCAACTATTATTCAGGTTCCTGAAGATTACGCACGAAGAGTTTGCGATCAGTTTGCCGCACTTGGCACCAGAGGAACCTCTATCATTGTATCCAGTGGTGACTACGGGTAAGTTCTCTATTACAGATCATCGACTCATCGACCGAACATTCTGCAGAGTTGGCGAAGGTAATTGCATGACTAACGATGGCAAAAACCAGACGCTTTTCCAACCTGCCTTCCCTGCTTCGTAAGTTGACTCGCTGATTTCTCATTACTTGTCTCAGTGTCATCCATCAGATGTCCCTTTGTGACAGCAGTTGGCGGCACTGCGCAGAGTAATCCCGAAGTTGCTGCTAAGTTCTCAGGGGGAGGATTCTCAAGATACTTCAAGAGACCTGATTATCAAAATGAAGATGTTGGAAACTTCATTTCCAAAAGTAATCAAGTGTACAAAGACATGTACAAGTGAGTCTGAGTTTGAATGAAAATAAGTGTTGACTCAATTACCTCTCTCAATAGTGGAAGTGGACGGGCCTATCCTGACATATCTGCTCGATCACTCAACTTCCCAGTCTATGTAAATGGGAGTGTTGGATATCTCTCCGGTACCAGCGCCAGTTCTCCAGTAAGACCTCCACGCAGTCACACCTGATAATCTCAGTCTTACGTTAACTTCCATTAGACTGTTGCAGCTATTTTTTCCAGCTTGAATGACCGTCGTCTGAACGCTTCGAAACCGGCATTGGGATTCCTTAACCCTTACATCTACAAACAATTAAAGTCTGGATTCAACAACATCACGTCTGGATCGAACGGCGGTTGCGGCACTGATGGTAAGTCTTGTTAATTTAAATATTGGAATTTGTAGAATGACTAGTATTGTTAGGATTCACAGCTGATGTCGGCTGGAATCCAGTTACGGGTCTCGGGACACCCAATTTCCCCAGACTCGCAAAGCTAGTCGATGAGCTAAAATGATTTGGTTGTTCGTAAACTATATACCCCAACCCTGTCAAATTTTGTAAACTGTGTGTAAAATAGTGTACTTTGTTATACCTTCCTATCTATCCTTGGCAACAATACCCCCATTTAAATAATTTTGCCACATTACTAAGAGTCGCAAACGGCATTAAGAACAGAGGAAGGAGGGGTCAGAACCGACATGCATCCAGGAGGATATTAAGGGGAGCAATGGCTGAGAAACCTCTTAGCCAGAAGCGACGGATTCTGGACATTTCGATTGTAAGTTAACTTGGAGGTTGGGCCTGGGGCGGCCTTGGCCTAAGGACATCAATTGCAGAATTGCAGTGCAACTTGAGCATGTCAAAAAATGCGGGCAAGGCTATACAGGTTAATGTTCTCCTCATTGGGTCGGCATGATGGTTTGAGTGTAGCGCTCGGAATTCCAATTGGAAGATCGAAGCAGGCGGTTGACCGACACCTTTACTTCCTACAGTATGTGACGAGGTCAGACCGTGATAAATTTCCATATTTGAGTGTTTCCAACAAGTCGGACTCGTAGTACATAGTATTTACTATGTAAGGAAAAATCAGTAAACAAATATCAATTGATTGATCCGAGTCTGACTTTGGTTCTGGCTCGTGAAAAAATTAAAATGACTGTCTGTGTCTACTGAATTCACTTGAAACCTAATATTTTCTCAAAGATGACTATCTAGGACCTCACATATTCATACATCCACATGACGAGACACGATCTCCTCGTCCTCGACACGATCGAGACGCCTGAATACATGAAGGGAGAGCTCTCGGACGATGGTAACTGAATTATAAGAGGAACAAGAGGATTACTGAAAATAAGGGGTTGTCTGCAGAGCTGGATATTCCCCTTCATCTGATTCCGCCGAATCCTGATGAATCAGACAGTAAGTTCCCCAACAACATTGCTTATTCGAGATACTGAACTCAAGCAGCGCTCCCCTCGCAAGTACACCCATCCTATCCGTATGGGAATCCGAACAACATCAAGCATCCATCAGCAAAGCCACGTCAACCGTATGGTCTACTATCACGAGCTTTATTTGAGGATATGAGTATCGGTGGTGGTGGAACGAACGGCACTCTAAGATGGACAGATCTCGCCTTAGACGAACTTCTACCCATCGACGAAGAAAAGGAGGAAGCACAAAGGGCCGTGCAAGCCAGGAAAATGGCTAGCGGAGCATCGAACAACAATCCCCAAAGTCACCAAGCACAGCCGGCACAAGTTCAGCAAAACGAGGATGATGAGGACGACGACGAGGATGACAACCTCGATGATGACGATGACGATGCTCTAATGGACGATGATGACGAGGAAGATGAACTCAGTGATAGCTATGAACCTTGAATTTATGGTTTCAAGCAAGCTCCCACAGAGTTTTATACCAATATTTATTGCGGAGAGATAGAAGCAACTAATGCGTCCCCAAAATCTTCTTTCAATAAATCCGCGACAGCCCCCTCATGCTCGACAGTCCATTCATATGCCTCCAGAAGGATCGTATCCGTCAGCGGTACGAAATGGGAGGCTAAAACCTGGATGATATTCGTCACTCGCGATATGGCAGTCCGAGTCGGCTCATCTATTTCCTATCTCAAAATCAGCCGAATTCTACCCAAGCCAGCCGGACGATTTGTACGGACATCATTGATATTGGAGTACACCGCTTCGGCGTCAAAACCTTCCTCACCCTCTTGATCTTGTTCTTTTACGTGTTTGCTAACCCATATGTACCCATTCAAACCGAGGATGAGGTCAACACCACATGGCAACGTCAAAAAGTGTGACTTCAAACGTTGAATCAGGATGGGAGGTACTATAACGATTTGTCCGTTACGAAGCTAATCAAGTTAGATTGGTGGTCTTTGAGACTTCAGAAAATGCTGGTACCTTTCCATAACGTAATGATCGAGTGTGGAGAGAGATAGCGCCGTCAGAGAAGAAGGCTTGAACTTCTGCGACCAAGAGGTCCCCTTCTTCGAAAAAACCTCGCATTTGGAGCTCATCACTTTCGAGTTTCCTACGCTGGTCAAAAAAATACATGACTGATGGACGGCATTTACGGAACTCCCTCCCACCTGAATACCGCCGGGAAGATTAACCGACGATAACATCAGAATCGCATCTTGTCGTGAGTTCGCATCCACTTTCCATCTGCGTGGTTGGACCTGTGGATCAAAATAGAAAATGAACCCAAGAGACGGGACCCGAAAACCAGGGGAAACAAGCGAACCTCCGTTATCCTTCCGACAACCAAATCCCCGACTTCGGCATTGTATCTGGGATTGGAGAGTCTCATCAGCAACTCTATCCAATGCCCTTTATTCCTCACCGACCACGAATTGCGCGAACCGTAATCAACCTATTTACACGTTCCACAGTTCCAGCCACTGAAGCCACCACCATTTCCTGATCAATATACGTTCCATGGCCACTGCATTATCAGAACGGTTAGATATCTCGCCATGATGCAATTATCACATCCCTACCGCATGTATGTCTGAGCCGATGTAAGCGATTCGCCTGGGCATGTCAACGGCATGGACGATTCAGACGAGTCGAGTTCTTGAAATTCGACGACATCCACAAGCATCTTTGAGTTACGTTCTGATTGTATATAACGCAAGTCGTCGTTGTTGTTCGGGTAGTGTCTGAAGGTAATCATGGCATCCCACACAGTATGGATGTAAAAAATGGGTGGACTTGAACTGTAATTTGATGGATGGTTGAAACTGGCTTTGACTTCTATAATTAGAACATGCGGCTGCTGGAAATTGAAGACGGTGAGTTCAAGGGAGACGCTTGGAATTCAACTGGATTTGTTATTATGGGGAAAGATTGCCATCATGCTCCGAGCATTCTCACCCTAAAACAAGCTTGTACAGAAACCATTGACACATTCATTAGATGCGGTACACGAGGGATAGGCAACCCTCCGGTTAATCACACGACCGACCATGTTTTGGTACTAGCCGGGGATCAAGACCCATGGGACATCAAGTATTTGCAGTCCACGCCAAATCCATGCTGCTGGAAGACCGGTGACGAGTAAGCATTATGCTTGGCATCTGATAAGCAACTGTCGACTCGGAGGCATTTACATGTCGTAGAAATATCGTATTGATGTGCTCTGAGTCACGGTTCTGGATATGATGCACTGAATACTTATCTGCAGGGATCTGGGACGAAATTAAAAGGCATTGGTATGATTCGGTAAGCAACCTCTGTATGAGTTCCAACTAGACAAGTTTACACACAATGAGCACAATGAGGGCTTATTTATACGAGAGAAAGTAAGCCGATAAGGCTGGCAAGTCATTTAAGCCCGCGTTAGAATAACCTTGTAGCCTCGAGCCATTGTGTTTCAATACGATGACAGGTCCTGTCCAGTGCTTCTCGGCGGCGCCAGAAGTGATGTGAAAGATCGCCCGGTTGGGGGGAATAGTACCATGGTTGAATAACTGTGTCGGCGAATACCATAGTTGTAGCGGGAAACGAAGGGGATCGCCATTTAAACCCTGACCCAGCACAATAAACTCCATCTGTTTGTCCTCAAAGAAGGCATCGAGAATCGGTGTGGGACACATCTTCTGATGTCCCTTTTGGGCTAGTCTACAATTAACGAGGACAGTCCTTGGACGCACTGTCGATATTAAAAGAATGGTCAGGCGTTACTTGTGCTTTACTGAACTATCGGGATTTACCTTCCGATGGGGCAAAGTAGATAGCGGAGACGGTAATGAATTCGAATTCTGGATCGACGGGAGGAGGTGTGGCATTTACGGTCACGTTGGAGGGACGCTCCTGGATATTTTTATCAGGACCGGCAGGAGTGCATTCGTTTCGATGACGGGGCCAATCCTGTTACGACATAAGTTTTTTAAGTCAGACGCGCAGAAAAACATGTTGCACCACGACTCACGTCATGTATATGCTCTGGTGAGCAGTACCAGGCATTTTGGCAGCGGCTGCACAACATAGAGGTGGGTTGAGAGCAAACTGTACAAGGGACGCCGTGCATCGCGGAAAGTAAAGACCGGCAGTAAGACGTCGACGGGTAGACTCATGGCTCCTGACGAACGGGCTTTTAAACATGTGGAGATGGTACATGGCACATACGCATATGTAAAAATGCCGGTCCGTGACGCCAGGTTCTGCCAACAATTTAGAGAGTATCCTGGATCCAGATCATGATAAATTAGGTTACGTTCAGGCACCACCCTACATGCATTGGGGCTGAAAACTGGTGGACTCCGCGAAGATTGTTATGATGCGGTGCCACAACGAAGAGAACACGTTCCAGAGTCTGTAACCAGATCTTGGGACAGCCTACAGGCACTGGTACTTACTATCCGATTTGCTTATTAGACAACAAGAGTCTGTCAGGGGGCAAACTGAATCTATGACTTGGTTCAAGAAAAAATTAACCAGTTCCCGTCGCCCGACCCGGTTCACTTGATATTCTCTTGTGTGACATCAAATAGGTTCGGGGGTCCAGGCAATGTTATGTGACACTAGTCACTCCATCATCTCACTTTCCACAACGCCAAAATGTCCGACGATGAGATGAACATTGACGATGGTATATTTTGCCACTTTTCGGACGTCGAAAGAAAACTGATGGTTCCTGATAGTCGCTTCTGGCGGTGCAGTCAGAAGAAAAGGGAGAGGTTTCCAAAAATCAGGTACTTTTTTCAACTCTGTTGCGCTCATGTTTGATTCAAACACGCAGCAAGGAGGAAATGACGAACCCACCACGGGAGAGTCGACATATGATCGTGTCGAAAGCACTCAGACAGGCTCTGCTGATACACGAGCAGCACGATGTATGCTCAATTCACTGTCTTTTAAAGCACGGTGATTTATTTTTATCAGCCGTTGAAGGATGGATAGTCATGGTCACAAATGTTCACGAGGAAGCCACTGAGGAAGATCTTCAGGACAAATTCGGCGAGTTTGGAGAGATTAAAAACTTGCACTTGAATTTGGATCGTCGGACTGGATACGTCAAGGTTCGTCGGCTTCAGAGAACTTCGGTTGATAGAATGGCTCACTCTTTTCTTAGGGTTATGCTTTGGTTGAATACGAGACAATGACAGAAGCCCAAGCC
>Ga0307517_10005465_pt1 | contig 19135 bp, 17 predicted proteins | sample 23_EM_MG_FD_194515 | JGI IMG/M metagenome (GOLD analysis project Ga0307517, IMG submission 194515) | Populus trichocarpa ectomycorrhiza microbial communities from riparian zone in the Pacific Northwest, United States - 23_EM | ecosystem: Host-associated > Plants > Roots > Unclassified | place... | reverse complement strand
GCCAGACCAGTGAGGCGTGAGACGTGAGACCCGGGAGGGACCAAAAAAGGTGCTGCCGCCCCAGACACCAGGCGACGTCGGAGCAAGCAGCAAATTAGTTGTGATTACACGAGCGGGGATGAGGGGTCGGTCAGGACGCGGAGAAGAGGTGATTTGGAGATATTGCCACATCAGGAGAAAAAAGAGATGAGAGAAAGAGTCTGGGGTAGGCCAGACGTAGGGAGGGCGCCAGGTTGCGTCAGGATGCAAGGAACGTGGCCAGGTAGCATCTGGAAGCGTGGGATATGGTGGGGCGTTGCAAGGCAAGTCAGGACGCACAAGACGCCTGGGAAGCAGGAGATGCGTCGCTTGCGTCAGGACGCAATGCCAACGGATCAGACGCAGGGTCCGTTTTTGCTGATGTCTGATAGAGTGTAACGACCCTACAGATATGTAGCTACAGTGGACTAGACTCAAGCCCGTTTGGCATACCAAGTGGTAACCATATTGAGGATAGGCCAGTATACTTAGTATACTACCGGTAGACATGAGTTGGTACAAGTGTCTACAAAGTGACTTGGTGACATAGGGTTAGACAGGGTAACCTAGTTAGGCCAAAGTTACCCTACTAGGCAGGGTAACCTTCGGAGGGTATGTTGGCATAAAGCAAAGGACGCATAGTAAATGTTGCACGGGTCTCCGGGGCAACATTATATCTGGTCACGCGGACTCCTGAAGAAAGTAACGGCATGGTAGGGTGAAGTTACCCTACCTTGGAAACATGATTACCCTACCTTGGGACCCCAGTTACCCTACTGAGGTACCCCAGTTACCCTACCTTCACGGACAAAGTAATCTGCAGACTTAGGGGAAAGTTATCCCACTATAGTGGGACTCTTAGATGTTCATAGGGCCGCTTCGTATGGGACGAAACGGACTACTGACGGAGCAGGAGTGGTCCGAACCTCCTGTGACCTTCAGGGGATATTCCTAACACCACCCTGCGGCCCCAGCGTTGGTACGGCGCGACAGCACTGTACGGCTGTGTAGTTGTGTGCTTCCTAGTAAAGTGAGATGGATAGGAACGCTTCCACAACATTGTATGAGTTGTGGCCGTCTAACCGACCAGAAGCTGTTCGCAGGATATATAAGGGGTGTGAGGGTGACCGCCTCCTAGGGCGCCACCTGGATGCCACCTGGAAACCACCTACGGGCATACTTTGACCTCCGGGTAGTTTTATGGTTAACAGTAGAGGGCTTGGGGCTGACCGGGGAAGCTGCACGGCTTCCAGGACAACCACCCCAAAGCCAGTCACAGGTTACCCCGTGAACTGTAGCATTACCATGGGTTATTAGTGGACTCTAGAGGTGTGAGTCTTTTCACGATTTAAGACGGTCCCGCATGGTTGGCTGTGGGTAGCACCCATACTTTCAAGCAGCAGGAGACTTCTTAGCGTGGCAGGATGCAGTCCGGTTTGGAAGCTTAGTATAGTCAAGTAGATTTGCCGATGGACTGCGTAGCTTGTATAGACAAAACCACAGCTGGGCCAGTGAGTCCCAATGGATATTATCTCTAAGGTGGGCATGGCGGTCGGCCACTGACATGCTACTGATAGGAACGGGTTCTCGCTCATGCAGATGTAGTTGGAGTGACATCACCGGAAGCACATCCTATTTGTGGAGATAGTTAATATCCAAGCGGTCCGACTGCCTCCAAGTGTTAGCCCACTCTGGGCGGGTGAGTTGGACAGCCCTGAGCTGAGCAGGGTGCTCACGAAAGGTCAGAATGGTTGACGGGTGTCCTCTGGCTTTACACTATTCTACTTAACCAAAGCGAGAGACACCCTATTGTGATAACTAGAGTTCGTTACGGGGCGGACGGGTCCCCGCTAAAAATGGGTGGTAACAAACGGGGCCCTGTCCAGGGAATGAGTGCGGGTGGGGCCCGGGCGGGGGCGGGGCAGGGATTACCCTAAAAATACCCCCTCGGCCCCGTGAAACAGCGAGGCCTAGCGAGTGAAAACCAGCCCCGCCCCGCCCCGTATCAAACACTACTGATAACCAACGATCCTCGTGAGAACTTATTGAGTGAAGCTTTCAGGCTTAACGATATTAAGTTTTACCGCTTGATTCTACTTTGAATTATCTTTATCTTTATTTTGAGCTTCACTTCTACTTTGAGTCTTCGGTGCGGTCGGAATATTAGCATCCGTCTTCCTACAGAGTGCCCCTGTTACATAGAGGTGTGACCAGCATCAGCACCTTGTCGAGTTTCATCTTATCTACCTGAATCATAACCTCAACAGATGAGTTGCTAGTTGCTCGCGATCCTTCAACTGTCATTTTTAGGGTCATGGGTTTCTTCCTAGCTGTCTAGGGGATGTTGTATGTGGTAACGAATTTGTTGGATATCAGGGTACCGCGAATGATACCTAAATCTGCGAGAGCTCTGGCGCGCTTGCCATTGATGTTGATAGTCAATTCGCATGCCTGGAATGGACTCTCTGTTGGCGTGCCTACTCTAGTCTTATTGGTCCTGACAGATCCGAAGCCATCAAGTTGCTCTGTGGTGTCTATATCAGGCCCATATTCGCCTTCGCTATTATCTTGGCTTTTGTCAGAGAGGGGAACATGGTTGGTTTTAACTTCTTTCTTTGGTCATTCTTTGCCATGTCTCCACTCTCGCCACAGCAGAAACAGGCTTCTTCGCCCTTGCAGTGGTCCATTTCAGCCTTAGTGGGCGTGTTTGACTTGCTGTAGGTCATCTTCCTAGCGGTGGCCTTTCCTTCGCGTGTGTTTATGTGCGTCGATGTGGTAGAGGGCATGGAGTAGGTATTCTCTTTCTTTGCTCTATTGATTTTTGCTGCTAGAAGTATGACTTCTGTCGCTGCCTTTATAGCCGCCAGTTTTATACATGGTAGCATAATAGGGTTCTGCCACAGCCACTGTCTGGTCCCAGGTATCTTCTGGTCTGAGCTGGGGCTCAACATTGCAGCCTAGTCTGGAGTCTGTAGCATCGAGAAGGGGTTGTTTCTGTGTAAAGTCTGAGATGGATGCGGGGAGGCATTCTTTGAGGTCCGCTAGCTCCTTAGCTATCTTTGTTATGCGTGCTGGCTGTCCTCCAGCTGTCTAGGAGACATTCTGCGCCTTGTGGTATGTGTCATCGGTGTTTGTAGAGGTTTTGAAGAGGGGGTGAAGGTGTTGTGTTAACTGTGGAAGGCCGAGATCCTCTAGTTCTCTGTCTAGGGTTCGGTATGCGGTGTTAGCCTTTCCTTGTGTGTAAGGGCCATAGTAGTCCGCAACTTCAGGGGAGTCGTCATTTAATCCTGATCTTGCCAGGTACCTTTTGAAGGTTCTAAGCCATCGGTGCAGTTTGTCTGGCTTGGGGTCTTCTCCTTCACTGCTAAACATGGGCGGTGTGGGGAGCTTGGGAGGGGGCAACCAGGCCGGGCCTGGGTCGGCCATGGTGCCCGTGAGTCAGTCTGGGGCTGGAGATGGTGGATCTGGTCGTTCAGGAGGCTGTCTGCCCCTACTAGATAATGAGAGTCTTTCCCGTGTATCTGGGATGAATGTACCGGGTAGTGATTGCTCTCTATGCTCTCTGGACGGGGCTCTAGTTGGTGTCTGACTTCCAAAGACCCTTAGAGACTGGGTGCTCGCCACCTGCTTGTAGCGGTGCGTTCTGGTAGGTGTTCAGGATCCGAGGTTTGCTTGGCGGCTGCTCTTGGTACTCCTAGTTTGTCAAGCCACTGGGCCTCTCTTTGAACGAGTTCCTCAGCTGCGAGGTCGCGGTCTTCATCCGAATCTTTATCCAGATCTCCTGGGATGCGGTGACTGCTTCTTGTTCGTGTATCTGCTGAGCCTGCGATAGGCCCAGGTGTTGGTTCCTGTGTGGTTGGTTCTGGGGTATCGTCTGTGGGGTCTGCTGAAGAACTATTGTAGGCCCTACCGGATGTGGTCACGCTTCAGCTTCAGCGTTCTGCTATTGTGAATGTAGCACCTGGGCCAGGAGTTGCTTTCCCTACCGCTCCTACTTATAACTAGGTATCAAGATACTGGGAGGGTAATCAATCCTACCAGGCTGTTCCCAATCCTGAAAACAACAAGTGTTCACCTGCAGTAGGCAAAAACTTGTAACAGGTTTATTCCTAAGAACGAAAATACAATAGGACCGGCAATAGACCTTCTAGCGCTGGTACCAAGGAAGGCTTCAATTGACCGGAAGTAAGAGATAATAGTTGAAGGACCAATAGGACTCTGGGATTGCCGTTCAATCAAGTGTATTCTTAGACTGAAGGTCTGTCGAAGTCTGCTTTCTCCTGCTAGCCAGGAGAATTCTTTAAATACAAAAACAAAGAGCGATTGCCTTCCTGCAATCACAATCATTACCAGTAGCTACGCACCTACCAGAATCCTGTAATCCTGCTAGACCAAAGAAAGAAACATAGCTCAGCCTCCAAGTGTGCTACATGTCTATTCCATACCTGGAATCGTAAATATAAACTTCCAGCAAAGCAAACTAAACATAGAAATACGATAGCATAACCTATTTGGCTCAGAGCCTGGGGCAACGGTGCTCAAATCAAACCACATAAACCAGAAATAAACCAACTAAACATTGGACATCCAGGACTGCCCCCTCCAGTGTACCGTTAGTGCAACATGTACACATGTTACCCCTAGTGACAAAGCCCAGTTACGCTACCTTGACCGACAAAGTGGTCTGTGGACATAGGGGAAGGTTAGTCCACTATAGCGGGGTCTTAGATGTTTACAAAGCTGCTTCGTCTACGATGAAACAGGCTATGGACAGAGCAGGTGTTGTTCAAACCACCTGTAACTTTGAGGTGATATTCCGAACACGCCCTTCCAGCCCCAGCATTCGTTCCGTGTGAGAGCACGGTACGGCTGTGTAGCTGTGTGCTTCCTTGTCTAGAGAGATCTATAGCAACGATTGCACAACACCATATAAGTTGTGGCTGTGCATTGGACTAGAGGCTGTTCGCAGGATATATAAGGGGTGTGAGGGTGGCCACCTCCTGGGGGCAGGAACCTTCTCTCCTCCTCACGAACCTTCTCTCCTCCACCTCCGGCGATTGAAATCTCAACAGCACGGGGAATCATCATCACTTTCCCCCACCCACCTCTCTTCCCCTCTGATGGCTACTGCCTAGGGGTTGACGTTAAGCCATCTTCCCTCCTCTCCTTGGGCACTCCGGCCTCCCCTCCTTGGAGTTCTTGTTCCCGTTCATCGTTGTGACCCGCTCATGAAGTTTGGTTCTCCCCCTTACCCCGCACTTGCTTTGCAGCTCGCTTAGCATTATGTGCTGTCGGAAAGCTTCTCGCTTCGTTCATGGTCGGCGATATGGCGTCCGGACTCTTGGTCGAAGTAGGCTGCGGTTCTGCTGGGCTTGTACCTCTGATAGAGAAAGCTTCAGTTAGTAACATCACGGTCCCGCTCAGTTTCTCCCTCGTCCCAAAAGCCCTTACTATGGCCACTTAGTCGGTTGTGGCTAGCCCGGTCGCAATCCTTCCTCCACACCCCCACCAGGGTCCGTCCACTGGTACCGTACTGCCCCATTAGATGGCACCTTACTGCTTCAAGTCCTCCGGGCTGGCACCCCACTGCTCCTTACTGGCTGGCACCCTGCTGCTAATCACCGGCTGGCACCCTACTACTACTCGTCGTTGGCTGGCATCCCCTCTGCCCGGTAGCTCCACTCGCCCACCTTTCACTCTCTCTCCTGCGATTTACTCTACGGTCGCAAACCTGGCTTAGGTTACGATGGGTCATGGTATTGCACTACCTCCCTGGCACATTCTAAATGCCGACGCGCCACTACCTTCTGGTCACTCGCGACGGTTGAGCCGCCGCCCCAACCGGATTTCACCGTACGGGTTCTTGGATTTGGCATATTGGCAATAGTAGTTGTATCTAGGTGTTTCTTTGATTCTTTTTTTAGTGTTACCTCGGGGCCTGCTGAAGGGTTTGGGTCTCTCTCCTGTACGTCGCTATGAATTGTTTCCCTACGTGTCTGAGGTTTGTCTTAGGTGCTAGGCGAGAGGGGCTTTTCCTATGGATTCGGGGTGTTTGATTTTTCCCATGACGAGGTAAAGCGGGCGGGAAGACATTTGGCTTATAGGTTTTTTTCTCTTCATAGCTCGCGCTGCATAAGGCTTTTTGTACTTAAAGAAATAACGCATGATAATAATAATAATAATAATAATAATAAAAATGGCCACCTACTGGGGCACCACCTGGATATTGCGTGGGAACCACCAACAGGAATGCACGCACCTCCGAGTAGTAGTATAGTCAACAGTAGAGGGCTTGGGGCTAACCCCTCTGAGGGAACTTGAAGCTGCTGGACTTCCAGGACAACTACTACAACGCCAGTCCCTGGCTACGGCGTGAACTGACGTATTACCATGGGTCATTACTGGACTCTAGAGCGGTGAGCCTTGTCACAATTTAAGAGGATCTTGCATGGTTGGCTGTAGATAGAGCCCATGGAGTTCAATAGCGGGAGATGTATGATCGCAGGAGCCTGCATTCCGGTTTAGAAGCTTGGTATAACTAAGTAGATTTGCCGATCAACTGCGTAGCTTTAATAGACTATACGACCACTTGGCATGTACGTCCTAATAGATAACATCTTTATGGTGGCCAAGTCAGTCGGCCACTAACATGCTACTGAGAGCAAAGAGGTTTCCCAAATCGATATTTAGCTGGGGAGACATTATGCGGAGATCCTCCTATTTGTGGCAATAGTTCATATCTGTGTGGTCCAACTCCCTCCGCATGTTAGCTCACTTTAGTCAGTTGAGGTGGACAGCCCTGAGCTGAACCGGGTGCTAGGGAGAGCTCACCATGGTTGACGGGTGTCCTCTCCCTTTACATTATTATACTTAACTAAAGCGAGAGATACCCTCTTCTGATAACCATAGATCCTCAAGCGAACTTATGGAGTGCAGCTTTGAGGCTTAATCATATTAAGGTTTACTGGTTGATTCTACTTTGAATTATCTTTATCTGTATTTTGATCCTGACGTCTACTTGAAGTGTTCAGTGAGATAGCGATCTTGGATACGTGTTCTTGCAGACTGCCAACATTACACTATATGTGCTGGATCAATTGTAGTGTTCGTTGCGGCATGAGGTGGAGTGGGACGGCTTTTCACGCTGTGAATCTTGCATTACTCCGGCCCTGGGTCAACTCTCTACCGTTCCTGCCTGCCACATATGACAGCAGGCGCTGGCTGGACTATGTGCCCAGACCAGTCTTTTACTTTCCCGCCTATTGCCTAGACCAGCCTCCGCCTTCTCATTACCCACTTTTGCCCCTGTGCAGGGCCACACTTATTCCTACAAGGGCTATTCTGTGACTAAACAAATAGCATCGTGAAATCTAAAGCCTTTTGGCCCTCAATTCTGATCTTAATTCACAATTTGAGCACAGAATTGGTGTGCCAAACAGCGTCTGATTATTTTGAATGTCTAGTTCGATGACACCAATATGAGGATATTCCATATAGCAATCCGGCAACTATCTCAAAATATAGCATTTGAATATAGTGCTCACATTATTATTATAATTTGGCCTTCTAGTTTCAGATAAATATTTCTGGGAAATCCCTGGGTATATATGATTGTAAGCGTATAATCTAGGTATATTTCGAACCACTTTGAGGCATAAGATTCGGGGTACATAACGCAAAGCGTATAGTGGTATAGAAATACATCCACGATTACTATCTTGCTGAGAAGATGGTCTCCTGCTTATCATTTCATGATCTCATTGCAGGTGTATGTCTTTGGCCTTATGGCATTGGGCATTCAGCTTTGGGTTTTTCATTCTAAGACTATTGGTTTAGGTGTTACGTCTCACATGCCTTGCTAGCCTTGTATCCAAATTCTAGCGCTTAATGAAATCTGGTCAGAGGTTCAGTCAATCACTTACCCTAAACTTGCAGGATTTTGGTTAAACCGGACACTCAGTATTGTGTACAAAAAGGTATAGTCTTATATGAATCTCGTTAGAGTATAGTTTTGGCCCTATGGTTTTGGGAGTATGACTCTCAGGTTACGGGTTGGCTCTGGGCACTGTTAGGCATATGGGAAAAGAATAGCTTGTTCCACTATTGTTGGGTACCCTGGGGTTACCCTACCTTCACCCCGTGAAGCTAACACGCCCCTCTGGCCTAAGTGTTGGGCCGACGCGACAACAACAGGTGACCTCATTGTCGCGTCCCAACAGCAAAAGACACTTTCATTAGAACTTATTTCATAACACCATATCTGTCGCGGCCAGCGATCCGACCGGATGCTGTCTACCACCTATCTGAGAGGGGACCTTTGGTGGGCTTATGCAAGTGTTGCGGACGAAGCCGGTCGACGTCGCATATCGTTACAGAGATAGCGGTACAGCACAGGAGACTATGTCACTAATCTAACGGGACGCTTTTGTTGTGTCTACTCTAGAATGAAACGTGAGTATGACCGCACCCACACCAATGGTACATTACCATGTAGGACTGTTCGGTAAGGAAGGACTAGGAGAGAATTGTGCCATTGGTAGGATCCAGACAGATAGTCTGACCGATGTTGAGACGCAGGATGCAAGAGTAATTTCTGCCACTCCAATAGGTCCGATTTTGAAGTTGGACACTTCATTTGTTTCATGATGAGTACACTCTCTAGCATGGAGCCAAGGTTCAGTTCCTCTTGATGGAAGAAGGATTGTAAACTCAGACTGGGACGTGGTCCCAGATCATAGGTATCAAGCGCGCTCCAGTCTGGAAGTATATCATGCGGTGCTTATATTCAGGGTCAAACAGTGTCCGCACCATGAGGAAATGTTCGGAAAGGTTAGCATGTACCTAGTTACTATGGTAGAAATTGGTAGGCCACGCACTGTATTGCCCCAGGATATAAATACCCAAGTGTCTCCCGATCTTTACTGCAATCATCACCCCAAGGAGAAGCGCCCTTATCAATATAATAGGTTATTACTAGAAACATCTTTATCACTATTTTTGGCGCGTTTATTTTGAGCCTTACTAGACACATCTCCGGCTACGATAAAGGACCTCGCTCTTACCCATGTGTCTTGTTCTTAGCAATCTGGTACGGTCTAACAGGGACATCGTTTGGGGTGTTGGGTCTGGCTTTGGGTATATGGTTTTGGGAGTATAGTTTTGGGAGTATGGTTTTGTTCGTAACGTTTTGTGCATATGGGTTTCGGCGTATGGTTTGGCTTGGTGTGTATGGCTGTTGGCTTAAGGCTTTGGGCATCGGGCTTGGGGTGAATAGTTTTCTGTGGATTGCTATGACCGTATAGTTTGGAGGTATGATTTTGGGCTTATAATTTTGAGGGCACAACGTTGCCTACAAGGGCAGGCCAAGCTCAAAAGTGTATACCCATACTAAATAGAAATATCACTGATGAGTAATATTATTATACATTCAGATACATGCGCAACTTCTGCCACCATTTAGGTACATCAGCAAAAAAACACATGTATCTGATGAGCTCTTATTTGGTTCTGACGCCAGTGACGTCGTCGCTGCGTCCTGTGCCTCCTGGGCGTCCAGAGTTCAGTTCCAGAGTCTGTACGCTTCCACCGCGTCCTGAGTCCATCCCCAACGCCCGCACGCCACTATTGCGTCCTGAGTTGCACAGCAACCATCCATTGCATCTGAATCTGAGATCTCCACAGTTCTCCATATCCCAGCGTCCTGACGGCTTCAATTGTCCAGCTCCTTCCGCAACCCGTCAGGATTAATATCCTCCAACCCCTTGTCTTCTCGCGTCACCCCTGCACCCCCCAATGTCCTGTGGCGTCTCTCGACAGTAGTCATCACTGGCACCTTCAACTCATGTATTAATTATATATTTTCTTTATTCCAGTATACATGATATATATGCAGCGTGCCATGGCAACTGATACAGATCTTCGCAGAGATCCATCATACCTCGGTTTTTATATAACTAATAAATCTGGTTTCACGTCCACCAGTCGCTCCTGGTCTTTACGAGCCAGCGCATGTCTCCCTCCGGAATCAGATAAGCCTGGCTCAGAATTGTACCTATGTCAACCAATGTAAACTCTCAGGCATCTTCTCTCAGCTGAACACTAACAAGACTATATATATCAGTAGACACGTGGGTGTTCACCGGGCTCAACATCTGAATGCCTGCGACCTGACACACAGTCTCTTGGCTGCAGTCCCAGATTTTAAAGAGATCCACGAGCTTTGCGAGGAGATGACCTCTCAGCGCACCATACATCGCCTCACGTCCGGCCTGTACTCAAACCCAATCATTCTGACTTTCTTGATACCGAACACGGTGAGTTCCTGTGCATTGTGCCCAATGGATGTCCTAAACATCGGTTTCCTGGAATGCCAGAACCCACTTGTCCAGTTGCGTTAGTAGTTCAACAGGGGGTAGTGGGAGTATTGCTAGTTTTTCAGGAAGACGGCATTCCATGGGGAGGTTGTGTTGGGTCTATCAATTCAATTCAAAACAGATCCAGTCAAGAGAGATTCCTAACAGCCGGCAAAAATCAAGGAGGTCAAACACCTCGTCACGACGCCCGTTCAAGATCCATCCACGAGTGGCCGGCGTGGCTACAGTACTTGTGGTTTTGTCTAAATACCCCAGGACGTTGTCAACGAGATTGCCTCCGCTACCTCGGAGCGAATTGAGGTTTACACATCTCATTCGGATTCTATACTGACGATGGTAGCTGTGCACAATTTGTGACTCAACATGGTTCTTATTCTAGCCTCTCCATCTGTCCTGGATCAGTTCTTATACCCAAGCTCCCTGAACTGAGTGTAATACATTCGGATCTTGCCAAACTGGCGTATACATCAGCATACATAATCCCTTGCGTTCTGTGCGTTCTGTATGTCTGACCCAGGTGACGCTTGAACACAAATGGCGAACCAGGACGCAACCAGACAACCAGACCACACATCTGACGCAACCTGACATAGCACCTAATCCTCAGGACACACCAGACGCAGCACCCAATACTCATGACGCTATCTGACACAGCACTAAATACTCAGGATTCCACCTGACGCGAGACGATATCTTCCTGAGACAAGTAAAGGGTCCCCCCTCTACTTTTTTCTGACCTGGTTCACAATAGATTTCATACCGTCAAAATGTTAAATTTTCTACTAGGCGTCCTCTATTGTACTAATATACAGGCCAATTGACAGAGAAACACATTGTCATAAGAAGCCTTCCGTGTCTGACACCTTCATCCTCTACCCGGGACCCGGTAGCTCAATGGGAAATTAGCACATCAGGACGTAACCTATACCACAGCATAGCTAGCGTCGAGCCCAGCAATCTCTGGCAATCAGATGCAGGATCGGAGCAGTGGTTGTAGTGCAATCTGCCATTGAGGTCTTGGATTGCAAGGGTATATATAAAGAAAGCTCTCACAAGGGTCAGTGACTTCCACAGTCTCAATACCACAGAGACATCCTTTATACCACTGCGTAGCTGGCGTTGAGCCCAACAACCTCCCGCAATCAGATTCAGGATAGGAGCCGTGCTTGTGGCGGAATCTGCCATCGAGTTCTGGGACCTGTAGAAAGACCACTCTCAGAAGGGTTGGCGGATCCATGAGCTATGATGTGACAGAGACGTACCTTAGACCGCCGCGTAGCTGGCATCAAGCCCCAGAGCCTCCCGCAATCAGATCCAGAATCGGAGAGCTGGTTGTGGAGGAATCAGCTATCGAGTCCTGGGATCGCCAGCACACTATTTAGTACTGTAACTTCATGAATAAAGTTCGCGGGGGGAAGTACCTTATATCATCGTCAAGCCTGTTTTATGGCCAACAGCCACCCGCAAAGAGCATCAGAATCCGTGAAGCGGGCGTTCAGTAATCTGCCGTTGAGTAAAATATTGCTGGCTTAAGACCTAATACACCCTCCACAGAAGACAGCGAATTCATCGGCTTTGATACGACAGAGGTGTACCTTATACGGTTGGCAAGCTGGCCCCAGGCCCAAAAGCCTCCCACAAAGAGCATCAAGGTCTGTCTAGCGGTTGTGGAGTAATCCGCCATTGAGCAAAGTATTGCCAGCTTGAGAACTAATACAACCTCCACAGGAGAGAGTCAATTGCTGAGTTTCGATGCGACAGAGACGTATGTTATACCGTTGGGAAGCTGGCATCAAGCCCAACAACCTCCCGCAAAGACCATCATGATCCGTCACCAGGTTGTGGAGTAATCTGCCGTCGAGTAAAATATCACCAGGGTGCTACTATAAATATACTCTCCACAGAAGGACAGCGATTTCCTGGGTTTTGATGCGATAGAGACGTACTCTATACTGTTGGGGAGCTGGCGTCAAGCCCAACACCCACCTGCAAACATAGTCAATATCCGTCCATCAGTTGTGGAGATATCTGCCATCGCGTAAAATATCACCAGCTTGATACCAGATACTCCCTGCGTAGAAGACAGCGACTTCATGGGTCTTGATGCGACAGGGAAGTACCCTATACCGTTGCGTAGCTGGCGCCGAGCCCAACAAACTCCAGCAAACAGATTCAGGATCGGAGAAGTGGTTGTGGAAGGATCTGCCATCGGGCTCTGGGATCACCAAGGGATCTATAAAGACTACTCTCACAAGGGTCAGCGACTTGCGGAGCTTCGATGCCACAGAGACGTGCTTTTTACGTATGGGTAGCTGGCGTCAAGCCCAACAACCACCCGCAAACATAGTCAAGATCCGTCCATCAGTTGTGGAGATATCTGCTATGGCGTATAATATCGCCAGCTTGATAACTGATACTCCCTGTACAGAAGACAGCGACTTCATGGGTCTTGATGCGACAGGGACGTACCCTATCCCGTTGTGTAGCTGGCGTCAAGCCCAACGAACCCCCTCAATCAGACTCAGGATCGGAGCAGCGGTCGTGGCAGAATCTGCCATTGAGTTCTGTGATTGCCAGGGTATCTATGAAGACAACTCTCACAAGGGTCAGCGACATCCCGAGCTTCGATGCCACAGAGACGTACTTTATACCGATGCGTAGCTGGCGTCGAGCCCAACAGCCTCCCGCAATCAGATTCCTGATCGGAGCACTGGTCGTAGAGGGATCTGTCATCGAGCTCTGGGATCGCTAGGGTATCTATAAAGACAACGCTCTCAAGGTTCAGCGATTTCCGGAGTTATGATACCACAGAGACGTCCGTTGTACCGAGGGGTAGCTGGTGTTGAGCCCAACAACCTTCCGCAATCAGATTCAGGATCGGAGCTGTGGTCGTGGAGGAATCTGCGATCGAGTTCGGAGATCACCAGCATCCAACCCCAATCCACCCTCTATCTTCATGAATTATAGCCCGCAGTGGATGAATCTTATACCGCTGGATAGCTGGCATCGAGCCCAGGAACCTCCGTTTGTCGGTTTGGGCGTCACTTGTCTGGCTGTGCTGGATAGTCGCAGTTGTCGCCCTGTAGTCTGAATGTTGAGAGTTGTGATGAAAAGAGTGTATGGCGTCGCCTCCACTTTGAGGCTAAGAGCCGAGAAACTACCGGGCACAAGCGAGTGTTATGGCTATCACTCACTTTGAGACTCGAGTGTGCTGGCATTTTCACTCATTCAAAGATGATGTTCTGAAAATAGATCTCTGAGTACCAGTATTGACTCTGCCCCAGAGTCTTTAGCGTAAATTTAAGATTAAGGGTACGATGGCTTTCTCTCCGGGCGCCAGCACTAACTATATTTTCAGTGCCAAGAAATACCGCTTGCTCACCTTATAGGTGGGCCTCACGGTCTGAGAAGGCTGGGAGGGAACTGAGGGGTAGTGGGAAATTCTGATATGCGATGGTGTTAACATTCAAGTCTGGATGCATGAGAGGCAGGGTTGCTTAGTTGCATGTGTCTGGAGGGAACCCGGTATTGAGAAGGTTATCCAGACACACCAGACAGAACCAGATGTGGCGCTTGAGTACAGGACGCACTGGACGCTCACGATGCAGAGTCCACACTACCAGAGTCAGGATGCGACACCACCGTATCTGATGCAAGATAGCTTTTTGCTGATGTATGATCAGAGATGTGACTTAGCAGAAGCATCTTTACACAGTTGCCATGGGTTTCTGTATGGATGATATCCATACAGAGGTTGTTCTCCTCATCCCGATCGTCCTTTTTGACGCAGGCGGGCTTCGACCATGCCCCTCCCATGTTGCACTTGGATCCTTGATGTCGGAGCTTGTTTCACTGCTTGTTAACCTTGGCCCGTGTTCGTTTAGAAACTGGAAACTTCAAGCAGATATCGTTCATCATGTGAAACCGGTCGACATGTTCGTCGATATAGGCTATCATCTCTGAGGTGTCGCTTCGGTATTGCCCCATCATATTGCAGTCGACCAGTACCTGGACCCACTCTAGAGCATGTTGGAAAGGTATTACTTGCCAGCTGTCGGGCGGGCACAGTCGTATGGCGATAACCCCCAAATGCTACCCTTCAAGTTTCCTCATCTGTTTTCCTTGCCACTGCGTTACCACATCATTCACTTTTTTGAGCACAAAGAACCTTGTGTATGGTGGTAGCGCCTTCCTCGTATCGTCAAAGGGCTGGAGCCAGGTGTGTTTCTTGAGAAAGCCTGAGATCGAGTCAATCAAGTGCTTGAATAACGCAAGGTAAATTACATGAAGCAGCTCTGGCTGGTGCAGACCAGGCGCCGAAACCCTGCGAAGCCTGTGAAGTACCTTTTTCTCAGGATCAATACCAAGAGTTTCAAACATGGTCCCTGAGTCGTCAGATTCACGCTCGCAAACTTGATGTCTTGCATAATCACGCGCCCGGTGGCTGTTGGGGTCTGTTCCTAATTCTCCTGCAAGCAGCTTGCATTTAGGACAAACATTGGATTTTATCCCGTGAAGGGCAAACGTTTTCCATCTGGTCGGCAATCCATTCGCACAATATTGGAAAGCATCTCCGGACTTTCCTGTCCGCACAGGCCATATTCAGGCAGGCCAGCACTGCGCTCTGCGAGGGCTCATACACGAGTTCGAAGACACCTCGCAGTGTGTCGGTATTAAATTGGCTCAGCAAGGGGTCTGCAGAGGATGTTGTATGTTTCGGGAGAACCGGCTATAGTGCACGAAGGAGTACTGCAATACTCAGGGTGTATCACGCCGGGTTGGTGGAAGATTTCCAAGAGTCCAATAGACTGGCCATGGCTTCTTGTCACCCCAACGGTTGCTCGGATGCGTCTGATCCGACATCTCAATGATTGGAACCACAGTTGCCCCAGTCAGAAGTGTCCCTGATACTCCGTTAGTCAGCGCTCCCAGGAAACAGATCCAGAAACTCTACTTGACTATCCCACCACCAGTCTGCTGTATGCATCTCTGCAGATACCCATTGTGCTGTATGATTGTATGCACACCGTGGCGCGTAAACAAAGTCATCTTGGTAGGCTATCTGGTGAAGGAGATATCTGACACAATCTAGGACATTGGGAAAGAAGAAGGATAAAGGTCACTTTCGGTCTACTACCTGTCCTTCAAATGATTCGAGATATCGACAGTAAGCATCCAATTCGCCCGCGTGCATCGCACACGTGTATCTAGAGTCATAGCTGAATGACTCAGAATCTGCCCCGCCACTCCCGACGTATTCGTTGATTCGTGACTTCGGTAGATTACTTTCAAGGAGCCAAGAGTTAAGGCTGAACCTGTACCCGCTGGTGAATGGTGCCCATGGGCCGTTGCACAGATGAGTAATTTCTTGCTTGAACCAGTTCAAGTTCCCAATTAGTTCTCCAGCGCCCGGAAAATAAATTGGTTGGCCGCCAGAAAAAGAGGCAGTGTTGTTAAGCACTTTAGTATCCGACTTGTACATAATATCACCACGCAATACGTCGTGCTTGCTTCCCGTAGGCTCGGGATCCAGTTCTTAGTCGGAATCCGGCCCTTATCCCACGATGTTGTTTTGCGTTTCTCGAACATGCCTGGCCGATAATGGATATCATACAGTACTCGAGACGAGAATAATGTTCACATTTGGTAAGTAGTTGGTAAATGTTTCGCATATGCAGCGGCTTATGTCTATTTTTGTCGACACAATGGCCCTTTCCTAGGCATCGCAGTAGTGGTTAGAATTGATCCAAATGTGTGTGAATTGCACACAGGTTCACATGGCGTACACACTTTGAAAGATAAACTGTGAATAGCGGTCAATCCAGGTTAGTGCCCTAGATGTAGATGTCACGTGATATCAGGTATGGTTTCTTCTAGAGGGTCGCCGAACTTAATGTTTCACGATAGTCATGTTCCCGAAGGGATGTTTCATTTCTAACATAAACATGAATCAATCAAGCCCTGGCTACGCTGGTGGCAGAACTACAAATTCTTGAAAACAATCAAGAGCCAGTCAAAGCGTCAAATGCCTGAGAGTTGTATATATAATCAGCATTGATCCTGATCGAATCAATTCATACCTGGAATCAACCACATTTACAACTTCCACGAAAGCCATGCAAGACATACCCACAACTGACTCACACTTAAATCTTCCACGATATCCAGTGAATTGAGACCGCAGGCTATTTTCACCCTGGCAGCAACATATACAACCAAAGGTCTAGCGACATGGCACATAATAACGTAGATTACTTGTATATGTCAACTGCGGGAAACCTGTAGCCTCCAGTTGGCGAAACCTATCACCTTCCACTGGTATCTCAGAGAGGATATATACGTGCAAGATGGTCCAATTATCGAAACATTGTCTATCAGAGGTCATCAATGGGCATAGTAAGTCTGGATCCTACAGCCGCACTCCCCATCCGAGACCTCATCTTCATCCACAAAGATGATCACCTTCAGGCACTGCTACTTGCTAATCATACCAAACATCCTCTAGATCTCATGGTTCGAGATTCATGCCTGGCGGAAGCAGGGGATAACAGATCAACGCCGGAGCCTGTCAGGGGCAGACACCAATTTTTCCACCACAACATCAGGGATCATTCTCAGCAAGCACAAGGGATAGTGGGTGTGATCCAATCAGACGCCGAGGACAATGAGGACACTGAGGACAACAAGGACAATGAGGACAATGAGGACAATGAGGATAATGAGGATAATGAGGACAACGAGGATGACGTCATGGTGGTGAGAAATAGGGGTATGAGGCAGGAATTGGGTGACCTCTGGGATGAAATCGCGTAGATGGATGACGACGAGTACCAGGAGAGGGCGGACGGCGAGGAGGACGACAGCAAGGAGGATGTGGCAGAGGGCGAAAGGGCATCTGAGATGCCCCACGAGCCGCACACAATTGTTACTGACCTAGGTTTATTGTGTTTCCGCTATCTAGAAGAATACCAGACTCAATAACTAAACTGCCTGCATAGGACAATAATTGGGGCGCTACTGGCCCCTCATAGCCATCCAGGGCCACAACTGTTTCTCCGATTGGACGTGGAGGAGGAGGCATCGTCCTCTAATCCTATGGAGCCAGGGTTGTGCTCGAAGTGCTTGAGGCAATCAAATTCCACGCAGCCAAGAACGGCTCTGAAGCTGATCCAGGAGACACCCTGGATGACTGGTTGGCGGGAAATCCCAACAGGAGAGGTAGCGACCATGATTCACAAGATGAGGCTTAGGATAGGCCTGCGGCTGGACTCTCTGGCACGCTTGATTAGAGTCCGGCTAGTGCTCATACTTCTGTCAGCCGCACAGTTGGGCCACTTTCCATGATCCCCGATGCTGAGACAATTAAGCCGGCTCACATCATCCCAAATGATGCTTTTATCCCAGTGGCTCCCACTAAGCCAAATGGAGAGACAGTTCCGCCGGAACTGTAAACCCCGGCCCCTCTGCTGGAGCAGTGTATCACAACCTCCCTAGGGCCCCCTGCATCCCCTGCTCCTAACCCTCATGATGCCCCTACAGCCCCAGGCCACAACACCCAAACACCGTCAAAGGGCCTTTGCGGAAGCACCAGAGTTCCCAGCAACTGATTCATTGTTCTGTGGATTTTCTTTTACTTATTCATTACCTGTCTGATTGTGCAAGGTTTCTAGTTTAGATCTTGAATTTTCACCCTTGGATTTTCTTAGCAAGCATAGGATATTAATCATCCCATTGAGCGCCCTTGCGTTAGCATCTTGTATGACTAGCTATTTCAATCTCTTTTGCCTGATTCCCTTTTTTCCCTTGCATCTTAGACACCCAGCCTGGCCGTAGCTGAACATTAACCTTGACTAGATTTGGCCCACCTTGCTTTATCAAGTGAGAACTATCCAGCCCCTGGGGGCGGTCATCAACTCACTACAGTACGTTCTACATTCATGTATGTTTACTGGTTGGCTGAACTGGAGGTTCCAGATTTATCGGGCGCTTTAGGTATGGCTGATGTCTTGCCAGAATTATTGCAGCTGACCCATACCTTTTGTGACTAGTACCCCCTCTTAGGAAGGCTCGCATTGCGTCCCAATTTTAAGCCTGGAGTCTTGAAGGCCAGGAGTGCTGAGAGTAGCCGGATCACGGACACAATGTTGAATATTCAGAAGACGAGTTTTTGGAGGAGCATATCTCCGTTCAATACCCAGTGATAGTGGATGATGCACCCCCTCTAAGTCCTAGCGTATAAGACCTAACATGTCTGATCGAGAACACGAAAACTACGCAAACTCCTCCTCTTTGCCAGACTCGATATAGGTTCACCTATTTTCTTCGCTCCCATAATTTAGAGTTATATTTTGCCTAACATCTGATTATCCAGTATGTCACGATGTATTGGCAACAACAGACTAATTCACGCAGTCAGCGGCCCCGTGGAGCAAGCAATCGGACTGAGGGTAGAGGCAACGTCATTCCTGAAACCAAGGGATCGAGTCAGCCAACACCATGAGTTGGTAATCTGAATTGGTGTAGACGGGACGTCATACCAGAGACAATGAGATTGTGTCAGCCAATACCTTAACTTGGTAATCTGAATGCGTGTAGGCGCAATATCGTACGGGATACAATGTGTAACATGTGTACATGTTCCGGTAACGGTACACAGGAGCGGGCAGTGCAGGATCTCCTATGTTTAGTTGATTTATATTTGGTTTATTTGATTTGATTTCAGCTCCGCCACTGTCTCTGAGTCA
>Ga0307517_10005464_pt1 | contig 19138 bp, 15 predicted proteins | sample 23_EM_MG_FD_194515 | JGI IMG/M metagenome (GOLD analysis project Ga0307517, IMG submission 194515) | Populus trichocarpa ectomycorrhiza microbial communities from riparian zone in the Pacific Northwest, United States - 23_EM | ecosystem: Host-associated > Plants > Roots > Unclassified | place... | reverse complement strand
CTACATAGACTATTCGCGTCGAACCCTGCCAGTAGCTTTTTTCCACTTTAACCTTCTGTCAGGAGTCCAGAAGAGATCGCCGACCAATCACCCCCATTCCACCCCCCCTCGAGACCGTCGTGCCCCGTGTCATGCGCTGAAACCATCTGTCGGATTAACCATCACTCATTATCTCACTTTGTACACGAATTCCACAGAACACGACCTGTACAATACACAATCGTCCAAAAATATCGTCCTCGTTATATCACAGTTTCTCATGCCTTGTCCGAGCTCTTACGAGAAGCCGACCAATGTCCAAGCGTCGCCGTCTCTTCATCTGCCTCGTCCTTCGCTTCAAAAATGGTCACAAGCCCGTGTTCCTCCCGATCACGTCCGCGTTCTACATCATCCGGCTTCTGTCCCTGAGGTGCCTTGGGAGCTGCACTCGAGTTTTCCATATGCTTCACCCATGTATAGTGCCTGAGACCCTGATTCAGCGTCTTGATACCCCAAAAACACTTGGAGAGCCACTCACATCGTACCACCGCAGATTACGAGAATTGAAGCGGCCCGGTTACTGTGTTATGGTGTATGTTAGTTCCATTGGATCAGTCGGTGGGTAAGAATAGACGTACACCGTGAGGATATCGCCGAAGAGCCAGACCCCCAGCAACGTCTGCAAGACAGATCTCGCGGCCTACACAGATCGAATGTCAGAGGACGGGGCCCCGTTTCCACATTCCAGAACTCCAACACTCACGCTCGAAAACATGTGAGTGATGGGGGACGTAATCTTGATGCTCAACAAGCCGGCGACACATAGGAGGAAGCCGAACACCCCAGTGATCGCGCTGCCATATGCAAAGGTCCTTCCATCCCATTCTGCGGAACGGGCCAGGCGAGCGAACGTCCCGAGTTCGCCATTCAAAAGGATGATCGGCACGATCATAACCGCCGACCCCAAATTTGTCCAGTACGCCAGTTCAATCGTAGAATTATTGCAGTGGGGAAGAGAAGCCTTGATCAACACCGCGTGGACCGCGATGAAGAGCGAAGAGAACATCCCGTAGGTGAGAGAAATGACTGATGGCGAAGCTGAGGTGGGGAGGTCTTTGTTTGGACTGATACCGGTCAAAAAACCGAGCGTTACAACCCCGGACGCAATCAACACTTTGGCCGAAGGTCGTACATGTGTGTGAATACACGACACCAGAATCGTCAACGGTAAAACCATTCCGCGGGCGATTTGGAAGAAAGAAGCCTCCACACCGCGAAGGCAGAGGGTGTTGAAGATGAGTCCGACGATGTTCACCGTAACGACTGGCGTCAGTTTCTTGGCCGTGTGTGCCTCGAGCTTTGGTATTTGGACCTTGGCGGTCAAGAAACTCGCGCCATGGAGGAGGGCGACCGCGATCACGAGTTGGTTAAACAGGTAGAGGAGCGGGAGATCGGGAGCGGCGTTTAGCACAGCTTTGTTGCTGGGAGACAAATTCGATCAGCCCTCGACCCCTTGATGTGTCAGAGCCAAGGAGGGACTTACACGAAGACCATCTGTGTGCCGTGCAGCGATGAGAGCTCGCTCCTTGGGAAAGAAAGAGACGGAAGGACGTACGACGAGTGCGGCTGCCATGTAGAAAGACACGACCGCGGCGACCTTCACGTTCTGGGAGGCATCTTGGATGAGAGAGGAGGTGGACATGATTCAGAACGTTTGTGTTGGGGAGGGCGACGACTGTGCCTGCGTCCTTCGTGGTTGTTCATCGTTCTTTATTAAACAGGAACCCGGATCGGAGCAAGAGTCGCGGGATTGAACCTGAAACGGACGGTGGCCGGGGTCCTGATTCGGATCGAGAAAATCGGTATTTGTTGAAAAAATGGAAATAAAGCGAGGGCAAGTTCAGCATGAAATATCTCTGTCGCGCCCCCTGCCATGTCATTCTAACTCCACACGCACACATACGCGCCCGGTAACGACGCAGCTCTACTATTCCTCTCCTTCTCTCCATCCTCCACCTGCACCCTCGCAATCTGCCCCCTTCACCATGGGCGTCACCGTTTGTTCCTCGGAAGACTCCATCTTTGGTGACAAAGACTACCTCGGCACTTCCTCTCTCCCCTTCGCAACCCAACCCAAAGCATGCGGAGGAAGGAAACGGGCATTCTTCGCTACCGCCACCTTCGTTTCCTTCCTCTTCCTCGCTTCCTACCTCGCCATCCAGTATTGGGCGTCTGACAGGTTTGGGGCCGATCTCGAGCTGATCCCTTTCGACCTCGAGGATGTTGAACTCCCGTCGAACACCACATATCCCGCCGCATCCCTCCTCACGGGCGTTCGCGGTCCACCCACTCCTCTCTTCAAAGGTGCGCGTCTCTCGGCTATTGCAATGGAGTTCTTTGATTCACCCAATATAGATAATTTATTGCCCGATGTGCAATACCTTACTTCATGGCCTTCCGCTGGATGGAGTGAGTCCCATCGTTTTCCTCGACCCCTTGTCCCCTGCTCATCGTTGGCACGTAGCGAACGACGTTATGGCCTTCGTAAGTCCACTCCCGTGACCCTTCCCACCCTAATCCCGACCGCAATGCTCATTTCAAATCAGGGAAATCTTATTTATCTTGCACTCATTACGGACCGCATCCCAGTCATTCCGAAATTCACCCCTTCCCACGTCTTGGTCGATGGACGCACCGGTGACCTCCCATTCGGGGATGTCTTCGATGTACCCCGACTAGCATCGCTAATCAGGTCGCCCGTTCTCGAATGGAGGGACGTCAAGATTGATGACCCGCCTGTTGTGGAAACTATGGGCTGTTGGGCTGTTTGGCCTGAGCAACAGCAGTCCGATCCCACTCCCCGCCAAGGTCATTATCCCCGTCACGCCGGGTTGGGTGGGTTCCATTTTCTGCCCTGTTCCCCATTCATCGCTCATTCGATTCCCTACACCGTGCAGACGTTTCATATACCAAGCCTCCTAGCTGGTTGAAGGCTCAACCTGGTAATGAACATGACAAGACTTCCCGTTTCTGGGACCTTGCCCGACTCAGCTTTCCTGACGCCCGCCGAGAGTGGCTGAATAGCGGCCAGGCGATTGATCAGACCCCGTCTCCAATTCTCAACATCATCGAGGACCCAGACCAGCAGATGCTTTGCATGGACTACCTATTCTACGTTGGTGCTATCGCGGTACGTTGCCATCATCAGGCTTCTCGTATCCACGCTCTAACCCCTCCATCCTATAGGAGGTTGAATACGACCGCGACTTTTCTCCTGCATGGAGATACGTCGCCACCCATCTGCACTGGACCGCGCGCCTCGAAGCCATCGCCGAATTGTATCTGAGGTCTACCTTTGGCCTCCAGCCTGACCAGCCGATCCCGTCGGTGAGTCACTCTCAAACGTACCTCACTCGAGGGATGCATGTCTGACTAATGTGTGAAGTACATTACTATCCACGTGAGGCACGGGGATTTTGTTGGCTGGTGCAACGGTGTCCCCGTCGAGGAGTGCTTTGCCCCCATCCCTGTCATCGCCCGGCGCGTCAGGGAGGTCCAGGAGGAGCTGTCGATCAAGCACCCTGGTATGAATACAAAGCATGTCATCATGACTAGCGACGAGAGAGACGAAGCCTGGTGGGATTTGGTCAAGGCCCAGGGTTGGTACAGGCTTGACCACTCCAACACCGCTGCACAATACGGCAGATGGTTCGTTCTTTCGCTTCTCTTCCGCCTGTTTCGGAGCTCACCCACCACCGCTAGGTATCCTGTCATCATCGACGCTGTTGTTCAATCCAAGGGCATGGGCTTCGTTGGTACCGATAGGTCTACCTTCTCCGTTCTCTCTCGCCGCCGGGTGGAGGACTGGCAGCGAGGTGTCACCAGAACCGTCAAGTGGGGTCACGAAGGTGCTGATGACCACTAGCTAACTCTTGGTTCCTTTTCTATATATTAGTCTTTCGTTTTGGGTTCTGTTCGGGCAAATGGACAGTTGACACATGTTTCTCATCTCGATAACACTGCAAAACGTGTTCCCACGCGCATGTACTTCGTTACCAACGTTGTTAGCGGCTACTTTCCTTTAACTACAACACACCCATCGAGTGACTGCCCTGTGTAGGGCTATGACACGCACACACAAATGCCCACGGACTTAGAAGGGAACCGTCAGGATCATGTCCATTTTGTCGAACATCTACAAGATACGCATGTGTAAAACAGATATAAAGTGGGATGTAGATAGCGTTGGGGGCAGTTGCTCAGCGGGGGAACTGTCAGGCAGATGGCAGTTCCGGCGGGTTTTGCCAGGTTGGCAGTTGGTGGCAGAACTGGCGAATGGAAAAAAGGCTCGTTTTTTCCCGGTACACCGCTAATCTACGTATTTTGCCTTCCAGAACATGCGGTAACTCCTTAGAATGCCAGCAGCGTCTCAGATCGCTCAACCCGACCGCGAACCGTCGGTTCCTCCCTCACGGATTGCGTTGCGACCCCCTTCTGTATCGCGTCAATCTCTTTGAGATCGTACGCCTCGTGAATCTTTGCAGTGGGGGCTTCGAGCTCCTCAGCTGTGATATCTTCAAATTCCCCGAGGCCCATCTCGATATCTTCCTCACTTCCCTCATTCCCGGGTGTCAGAGGCGACTGGAAAGTTTGATCTCTCGTAAGATCTACCACCTTCTGAGAATCAATGCCCCCGTCCTCCCGGGTGTGCATGTGCGCGTGTTTTCGTCTGGCCATATTCTTCCGGCATAGTTGGGCGGGCGCTTAGCAGATTGGCAGTGAACTGCCAACAACACTAGATGTAGATCAACGACGAGTGACGAGACAAAATACGAAATGATACACACGAGCGGAGGAGGTGGGCACAGGAGAAGACATTCCCACAGCGGGGAAAAAAGGGGAGCAGTATGGGGATAGTAGTGACATTAAGGAACTTGACGGGAGACGGGGTGAGAGGAGGATACATCTGAAGAACTCGAGGCAAGTGTCGATATCATTTGGATTCGGTGACCCCGTCTGAACGCGAAGAGTTAATAAACACGACCGGTAGCACTTTTTCGAGGAACTCACCACCATCACCCGATTCATCAGAGACAACCAAGCTGTTCATTTCCTCATCGATCCATTGGAGGAGCTCTCTACATTCCTCTACGTCCTTCGCAGCCCCGAGCTTCTCAAAGACTTCAATTGCACGCAAAGTTCCAGACTTTGCCTCTTCGAGTCTGTGCTGGTCATACCAAAAGGTAGCTTGCAGCTCCATCGCATGACCCAGGTTGTACACGTCGTTGACCGCGTGTGACTTGGCACGTTCAACGTGAACGCGTGCATCATCGAACCTTCCTTGATCAAAAAGCAACCATGCCAGGCCGTAATGATTCCAGAACAGGTTGTTGTGCCAGTTGAAAGAGGATGCGATTCCGAGGGCCACCTCGAAATGGTGACTGGCCTTCTCGTTTTCGCCCTTGCAGTGATATATTTCGCCGAGAATACGATGACAAAGGCAGACATTAAATTGTTCGCCTTTCCCCGAGAGGAGATCGATTGCGTGGGATGCGGATTCCTCTGCGGCGTCGAGCAGTTCATCGCCGCGCAATAGCCAAGCGAGGCTGATCAAAGACCGTGCTTGGTCCACTGTCTCGCCAAGCCGTCCAAATGTTTCCGATGCTTCTTTCGCCTGCCGTATCCCTTCCTCGTAGAGGCCCATTTTCCAATTTGTATCAGCCAGGGACCTCAATATTTCAGCAACCCAATCATCAACCCCCCGCTCTCTCCATAATTTCAAGGCATGAGTAAGGAGCCGCTTTTGTTCCACCTGATTTCCGACCCTGAAGAACAACCGTGAGAGCTCTTGCAAACATCGTGCCTTGGAGGGATGGTCATCCGGGAGTCCCTCGATCTTCGGTCCCAGCACGACAAGCCGCGGTTTGTGCCAATACAGGTGATACATGAAATTCTCGCAGGTGTCCCAGACGTTCTCCGAGTTTGCATCGATTGATGCGAAGACATCGACCAGGTGCTCGACATTCACATCCTCTGACATGATCCATCGTGCTTCTCCAAAGCTGGGTGTTTTAGGATCAAGATCGACTGACAACCGGGTGAAGTAGCATTCCTTGGCTGTGACGAGAAGTGGAGATGACTTTGGATCCTTGGGACAGAAGTAATCTCGGAGTGGTGCCAACATTGTGGTGAATCCATTGCTTCGATGTGTCAGGGAGAGGATGCCGAACTTGTCAAAGATGTTTGTTGTATCGGAGATGGTTGGGAACAACCACTCGAGGTTGTTCTCATCGACACCTTGAGGGAAGAAGGCAATGACTCCAAGAAGCTCTCGCGCATCAGGGCCAAGTTCTTGGAACATCTGGGAGGCGAGGGAAAGTTCGATTGTTGTGGCAAGGCTCCCGGAGTGTTGTGTGTCCAGCACTCCTGTTCGCTGTCTCTTCCATTCCTTGGCCAGTCGGTTGGTGTCCCACTTGCTGTGCTTGGCAACGGTGGCGAGTAGGGTGATAGAGAGAGGATGGAAGTCGAGTTGTGCCAGGATGTCGTTGACTAGATCCGAATGTCCGCTGTGCGCGTAGATCCGATAGAATGTGTCATGGGCAGCCTCCGTTGACAACGTTGGGATGTCGAAAGCCTCGCAGTGAGCAGGGGTGGTGGAGATGCGGGAGGTGATACAAAGACAAATTTCGCTGAACCGGCTCAGTTCGTCCACAACGGCGTAGATCTCCCGCCCGCTCGTCCCCTGCACACCGAGAATGGATTCGGCATTATCGAGGATTATCAGCATCTCCTTTGAGGACAAGAATGGCCGCAAGGGGGCCAGATCCTCGGGATTTTCGATGCCTGTGCCAATGACCTTGGAGAGTCGGCGGAGAAAATTGGCACGCGAGGCGGAGAACTCGTCGCAACGGATGAACCGACGGTTGTCACCAAACCGCTGTTTGATGCGATCATCGTGGAGGACGGCCAGAGCGGTGGACGTCTTGCCGATTCCGCCAGCACCGATTAGAGCGATTGGCCTGAGGTGTTCTGCGCAACCAACGATCTGATCGATCAACTCGTCGCGTCCAAAGAAGACCGCCGGTGGTGGAGGTGGTGATTCCCCAGCCGCGCTAGATGCAAATATAAGACACTGAATCCCTCAGCGGTCGGGATCGCTGACCTGATTTGAGCCTGGGCGGTGATCAATGCTTATTCGGTGACGCCAGAGAATGCGCGTGCCACTTACCACCCGATTTTGGCTGTCAACATCCTCACGAATTTTTAACACGTTCTGTTGCACGTCGGAAACCATCGTGGCGATGTTCGCAACATCGCGGTGGACCCTGAAATCGGCTCCATGTGTACTTCTCGGTAGCGGAGGCGGTGATTCTCCGGGTGCACTGGACGCAAATATTAGACACTGGGTTCATTTGTAGTCGAGATCGCTGACCTGGCGTGAGTCTGGGCAGTGGTAAGTGGTTGCTTGGTGATGGGCAGAGTACGACTGGCACTTACCGCCCGATTTTGACTATCTGTATCTTTGCGGCTCCTCAACGTGTTGCGGTGGATATCGGATACAGTGGTGCGAGCGTTCGTAACGTCATCCCGGACCTCGGAAACGATGGCGTGTGTTCTTGAAACACCATGGCGGACGTCAGGAGTGGTGGTGTCGGCGTTTGTAGCGTCATGGGGAATGTCGGAAGTGGTTGCACGTGTGTTTATCCCCAGTTCGGTCTGGAAGTGGAACATTAGCGATGGTCATACAGAAGTGACAGAACACACATCAAAGACATGAAGAATCCTGTCGAGGTCCAATCTCCAAGTAGTAATCGCCTCTTTGTCGTTCGCGTGGAAAAGTCGAGAGATCGTATTCCGTTTACCGCGTTTAATGATTGCCCTCTGGATATCGGCCACAGTCCTGCGGTCGAGAGCATGGTGAGCAAATCGCCAGGCGTATGCATCCCCGGTCCAACTCACGTTGTTAATCGATCAATCGCGTTGAGGGCGGACTGACTGAGCTGATTCGCTCGTCTCCCGTCCGTCCCCCGTGCAAGGGCTTTACAGACGTCAGCGCAGGTTAGTCCTAGTTCGACATAATCCACTTTGTTGATCATTGAGTCCTGTATACATTAGCCAGCAATCAACCACCATGGGCTGGAAGGAAACCCACTCTAATCTCAGTGAGAAGAACACGAGCAGAGCCGAATGCGGCCTTGGCCGGTGTGATGCTCGAGACCTCCGCGAGATTCAGGGCATCGATGGCCTCATTCAGTGAGGAGAGGGTACTGTCCCCCCCCTTCGGTCGTTGGGATTTGGCTGCCATGGTCGAAACTCAAGGTAGTTGCGAGAAAGCGGTGCGGCAGCGTGCAGGCTGTGAGGAAGGACCCGAACCCTAATCGGGATGAGCGGCCATCTCGCCATCGCGCGTCTCGTACAAACAGCTGAAGGGAAATGTATTCGCGGCCGTAGCGTTTGAAGGTGCATACGACCTGCCGAAAACCCAGAATCTTCGTTTGCTCTCCTGCCTCTCGTTCAAAATGCGCATATTGACCCGCTGGTGCCACAGTGTGACTTTGACCCCGCCTTAGTTTCGACTCAGTCATACCGGTTACTACGTCGGTTACGCATTTTAGAAATAGCTGTTCGCGAACTTGCCGGGTTACGCTGGAATCAGCTTGCCGGACAAAGTTCAATCTGAGCTTTTCGGGCGACGCTTACTGGAATCGAGGTCATTGTGTCCGGGGCCCTCCAATCATCGGAGAATGTATCCGTGAACACGCACAGACCATATTTCCACCCTCTATCGAATGATTAAGATTATGCAGCAGACAACCGTTCAAATTACGAGGGCCGGGGGGGACTGTAATCTCAGGAGGGTCGCGGATATTCATCAATAAACCTCGGTTACTGTCATCCAGTTATGATGTTTAGGGACATATCTAGTCTCACGGACAGTCACTCATTTGTCTATGGGCCCACCCACGCTACGTGTACCTACTACCCAATAAAGTTGCGTAATCACACTTTGGCTGTGTTTTTTTCCTTCGATAGGTGGAGGAGCAGCGGGGGGGGCGGGGCTCGGAACGATCGAACTGTCGGACTCGTCCTTCGCGCCACAGATGCAGACCGCTAACCGTGGGCTGACCATCAAACAGTACCAACCTACGATCCAACCAATCTCGGTCACTCCTGCTACGACCATTCAACCTATCGCGACTGTGGTTACTGGATCAAACGTTAAAGACGACTACGAAAGTGCGTCGTCCACCATTTTTTGATAAAACGCCATCAACACCCCCCCCCTTTGCCACCTTCATCACTATCGCTTCTTTGACGTTCTGACCTTTTGAAAATCAGGATGGTACGTCGAACCGTCACCAAAAAACCGGATGATGCTCGCTCTGCGGTCCGGGATACCTGAAGAAGTGAGCTGGGCTCTCGATCGACTCTTACGGCTCTGCTCGAACGAGAAGTTCCTGTTGAGCGCGATTCCTGGGCTCACCGACGCGTTGTTCGTGTGGCCGGAGTGGTACGTCGAACGAGCGGTGTTGGATAAGATTTCTTCGTTGGAGAACCCTCGCGTTGCCGGATCTCGAGGGAGAGGTCACATTGTCCCCTCGAGAATCGAAGGCGTGACGAAGAGGTCTAAGAAGAGTCAGATGCTGGCTTTGTTCGCGGACGATCCTGAGGAAGTTATCAAGCGAAGACACGCGTTGGAGGCGATCACGATTTTGAGGACCGCTACCGCCTATAACGACGCGAACGTTCAAGAGTTGTTGGATAACGCCCGGTCTAGGACGCTCATCCTGTCCGCGTTGCACCAGTTGGAGTTGGATTCGGACGAGAACGAGGAGTTTTTGGTGAACGTTTTGGAGATTTTTCACGATTTGAGCAGTGCCGGGTTGACGCTTCCGCCTACCAACGCTCCGATAACCGCAAACCCGACTCCAGCCGTCCTCGCGATCCTCAAAGAGACTTCGAACAGGTCACTCATTATAGCTTCTTTCCAACTCCTCGCTTTACTCTTCTCGTACCCCGCGAACGTGGACCACATCACGCCAGATTCACCCGGCCTCGAAGCTGCGATTCGGTACCTCCCCCTCTTTGCGATGGATAAGGAACTGGTGGACGCCGCGTTGAGTTTTTTTTACGCGCATTTGGCTTGTGCGCCGATGGCTAGGGCGTTTTTGCTGCATCCGAAGATGCCAAGTGCTTTGAGGGTGTTGGTGCTGCTGCTGTTGAAGGAGCAGGTGGAGGAGATTGTGATGGTGGATTTGTGTCCTCCACCGGCTGTTGCGTTGGCTGTTCCACCTGATACTGTGGATTTGGTGTTAGGCCCGGAGGAGTTGGAGACGTTGGGTGCTTTGGAGGAGCCGAAGAGGTGCTACGAGTGGTGAGTTTTCCTCCAAGTCTGGATTTCTGCCCCAACTCAAACGTTTATTGATTCTCGTGTTTGCATGGGTAGGATGAAAGCAATGTTCGTTCTAAACCCCGAGGGCGAGCTGACCCAAGTGGAATTCTTCCAACTGTACAGCGTGACCTTCACCCCCTTTGCTGAAGCGAGCCCACTTCTCGCCCCCGCGGACGTCATCAAGAACGTCAACGTCGTTTACCCCTCTGCACAAGCCCTTCTCCTTCCAGGGCCACCACAAAAATTCGTTGTTCGGGGTGTCGCAAGGAAACAGGTCAAACTTCCGAACCAAGACAGGTATAAATGCCAGTGGGACCGTGGTCAGTGTCCGAACCCGTTCGGTGCGCAGAACCCTGGAGATCTGTACGACCATATATTGTCCACCCACCTCACCCATGGAGATTCGGCGTCGGGACCCCATCATTGTCTGTGGGCCGCGTGCACGCAAGGACCGATGTCGCTGAAGCACCTCCGTTCGCATGTGTTGACGCATATACCCCTCACTCAACCTTTCCCGAAACATTCGTCCCAGAGCGACGTGGTGACTCTCCCGGATCCTGGGCACCAGCACCCCGTCGACGACCCAACGAAGAGATCGATAGTACCGCCACGGGAGTTTTTCGTACCTTTGTCGAGGGTGACGAAGGATCCACCTCCGATGGCGTTGACGGCATTGTTGTGCGTTAGGGTCTTGTTCAGGACAGCGTTTGCGTCTGTGGAGGCGGCGCCGCGGGCCGACGATGATCATTTCGGGTTCCCGGGGATCATCGATGAACAGGACGACGGCCAGACTCAGCAACAGCAACAGCAGGCTAGGGACGCGCAGACGGAAGATAGCGAGAGAGAAGGGGAGTTGAAGGGTAGGATGGCGTTTGCGGCTGTGAGAGAGATGTTGGGTGAGGTAAAGATTAGGGATGAGACTTTGATGGGGTGGGTGGTGGAGATGGTCACGGCAGGGATGTCGGGATAGGGCTGGTGAGGTTTGAGGGAGGAGGAGGCGCGTCGGATGTTGATTCCGATTATCGATGGATCTCCTTCCCCTTCCTGAGTTACACGTCTCCACCGCCTCGGGTGGGTGTGATGAGGGCCGGGTGTCACGAGGCAACAATGTTTTACTCTATAGAGCCCGATACATGCTGCGCTGATCAGATCTCCCGGTCCTTGCATTTCCCTCAGTTGGACTGGGGCGAACTTCAAGTTTGAAGTCTGTGTTTGTATTTTTTTTCCAAGAACTTTATGTAATTCCTTTCTGCTCGTCTTGGAGGTAACCTGTGGGGAACATAGATGCCTGGTGTGAAAGGGGAGAAGTTCCGTCGGCAACGAAACGCTGAAGGTTAGCACTGAGGTTGAATGTTAGTGACTTGGGGTATTTTAGGCGCTGACGGTTTGTTCGCAACACAATGGGAGGCGTGGGTGTGTGGGGATCACACTGTCATTGAATCACGATCACGCCGTAGGTTGGAAGCGATTGGACGACTGAAGGCAACTCGCGTATGTAGTCCTTCTATCCTGTCGGAAGTGCCTGGAATCGGACGGAACCAGGTATTGTCTGTCCAAAATCTGAACAAACGCAACTTTCTCAACCCCCTCCATCCATAATGAAAAGAATGGACCGTGGGTTTGTCACCGGTTCAATGTGAGGTGATGCCTGTGCGCTTCCTTCCACTTCGAGCGTCCGAACGTCTCCAAATCTCAAGGATGGAATAAGTACCGAGATGTTGGTGTGAGGCTGAATGTTTTTGATCCACGGCCTTCTTGAATGGCGCTTCAATCTACTTAATGTGACAAGACGTGTGTGTGATTTGCCACTGGAAAAGTGCCGATGCGATGCGACTGACCTTGATATGTGATATTGGATCCTTAGGCCAACGCCGGGGTCCCGCATCGTGTAGTCCTCAGGACAAACCTCGGGGTCGAGCCACTCCTTACAGTATATTCGCCGTCGGTCAAGATACCGATAGAACCCCAGAGCCACCCGAGGGGGGGGGTGGATGACCGTGCCAGAGGAAATGCCAGTTATTACACGACTCTGACGTGCTTTTTACGAAGGACTCAGAGAAGGGCTGGACTCGACGTTGTGCTAACGTTTCGACTGTGTCCCTGAAAAAGATGATAGGAACGGCATTATGCGAAAATCATAGAGGCCGGTATCAGTGGCTCAACCTTCTTCACGGAGGCACGGCTGGCTGCTCCATGTGCGTGAGGCTGGAGATGACGGATTTGGATTTGCGAATCGCTGTTTATGGGATTTATGAATTCACGGTTTTGGTAGCCCCGAACCGACGGCCGTGGGTGATTGTGAATTCCCTCGCTCGTCTGGATAGGTATTTCCCTTGGTTTATATACGAATCTGGTGTCACAGAGTGGGCGTGCACGTTATTTAGGCGAGGCGGCGTGTGTGAGTCCAGCGGCGGGAGAGAGGTGTGTGCTGGTGAATTTTGTGGTCTTTGCGCAAATGGTGTCTTCGTCCGTGTTAACGGCGACCGTAGAGGCCCCTTCAGCGGCGCAGGACGGGGGCAGTTGTGTGAACAACGGCGTGACTAGGCAAAAGGATTGTCCTAGCGATGGGCAACGAGCACTTAGCTAGGTCATGATGAAGGCGGCCTCCCAGGTCTTGGCCATCCCACCCTTCTCCACGGCATCGACTCGGAGCCGTCGGTAGACCATGTGGGGAGTGAAGAGATGTGAAAGACAGGAGGGTGTGATACCCCAGGTTGGAGAGGCAAACGGACGGAAGCAAATACTGAGGGGGAGAACAAAGGAGCGTTTTGGTGTCCACCGCTTTGCGACCGCCTTGTCGTGTCACGTATTTTTCGCTTGTAGACGGGTCGCGAGCCCCGCGAGTGTCAAGCCTCGTGTGTAGGAGGACCCTTAGCGGGGAGGAGGTAGCATAAAGTCGCCGTTCTCGTTAGGGGTCTTGGGAGGAGGGAGTGTGTCTCTTGGTGGGATCGGTTACAGCCGTTGGACGATCGGACATGGACTTCGTTTGGGCCTCAAAGGAAGGGATTTCGAGCCTTACCAATGCAACTACGGTCCGTTATCGGAGGGGAGGAAATCGTGTGGGTGCGAATGGTTGATCCAAGAATGGTGCGTACTTCCCATGAGACGTACTGTGTGTGCCCCATCAGGCCAATGTCAACGTACTACGATGCCACTCGTCGCACAGGAGTTGTCAGAACGTACCTAGCACTACCGGTTGCGAGGAAGGCCATTCAAGACGCGTTTCTGTGAGAAGGATCAGGGCAAAGGAGCGTTACCTCTTCCACCACTTCCTTTGTCTTTGAGCTGTTGGTGCGATCTCCGGGTTTGGACACATTCTTCGACCACAAGAGCTTCCCTCGAACGAGCTTTCGGCGCGCAGGAATAGTCTCCTTGACCCCGAAGAGGCGAAGGTTGGGCTGCGGGACGGCAGGGAGACGAGCGAACAGAGGAACGTAAAACGCTGTACTTTTTTTTTTCCACCTGACCACCATGATACATAGAGAGGGGTGAGGCTTTCTGCTTTCACTCCGTCCCACCATTCCTCCCTACCCTCCCTCTGGGCCGTTGATTTCGTCGGTGTCGCTTCCTTTCGAGTACACGGTCTGACTCGCGTTTCGCCCGGTCCACCCACGGTAGCGGCAAAGGAGGACACCTGGCCCGCTTCCCCTGTTTTTCCGTCACTCTGGCCGTGGATACCAAAGCGGAATCGAGCTGGAGAGGGATATAAACCACAGGTGAGAGAGTTTGACGACCATCCGACGTGCTTGATCTCAGACGAACCGCTGCCAACCTACAGACACCCACAGGAAGTATCGAGCGTTACCGTGGACCCACATCGCCAAATAGTTGCTGGCGATTTTTTGAAGTCACGTCTGCTTCCGGGTTGGACATAATTTTACCTTGCCGCCCTCCCTTTTGTCCATCCGTCTCCTGGTCTCCGGCTTAAATACCGACTGGGCGAGGACCAGCCACCCTACAATCATCCCCAGGCCTCCCCCTCCTTCTCTCCCATCCTTACCCACCTCTCCGTTCCACCTCCCGCAGACCTATCCCCATCCAACTCGGCGTCGGCCATGGTACGTATCGCGTTTTCCCGTTCCCGCCGATCTCTCTCAAAAAGGAGACACGTCCAGACACCTCCGCGCCCCGCCCAATTTAGCGGTCAACACCCCGACATCCTCCTCCCAAACCCGTCCTCACTGATGGTCAAGCCAAATGCCTCCCAAGCCGTACGGATACCATTCGATCCCAAGGCTATCTTTACCGCGTTCCTGGATAAAGTCCCTCCGCCACCCGGACGTCCCGATACCGCGGAAACAATCATTACGCTCAAAAAGAAGGGCATAGAGCTTCGAAATCGACTCGCCGCACTCGAACCTCTCAAGGGCACCCCAGCCTGGACCACGGATCAGGAGGCCAAGTATTATTTCATGGATTTTCAACGGAAATGGATTTTTTGCCGTTGCCTTCGAATCAATCAGCTCGTGAGTGGCAGCCATGCTCGTCATCTGGGACGTGCACTGATAGTGATGACAGCCCACCGAGATCCTCCTCCAAATTTTCCACCTCGTCTCTTGGTCATCCACCGACATGCCATCGTCTTCGCTCTCCCTACTCCGGCTGACGTGGGTCTGTCAGAAGTGGAGGTACACCGCTATTGAAGACATGACCTTATGGAGCATCGTCTGGTTCAAGGATCGGTACCCATACGAACGGTCCCTCACTTTTGTCGAGAGGGCAGGCACTGCACCTTTGGATATCCGTATCAACGAACGTCACGAGGGATGGTACAAGGAACACATGAACGACGTCGACGACAGCCAGGAGGATGGCCATCCCTTCACGGAAGAAATGATGGAAGAGGTCATGGACAAACTCCTGCTCAAGATCTGCACCATCCGCACATTGGTCATCATGGTCGACACCTGGCAACCAGCGCTCGTCGTTCTGAATAAACTACGCGATTGCGCCTATCTACCTGAACGAATGGAACGTTTCGAGTTGCATCGAACTGGACGTCCTTGGCTGTGGGTTGGTCCCATGCCCGAACCACGAGAGCGATCGGCACCAATTCCCTTCTGTGATCGCCGCACTTTACCCCGACTTACCTACGCGTGTTTTAATGGCCTTCATATTCGGTGGAGCGTCCCGCAGCTGTGGAACTTGTACGTGCTGGACATGAGACGGGTGCCCCTCGACAATTGCCCCTCGATCCACGACTTTCGTGATATGCTCGAGGGGTGCCCCCAGCTGAGCAAGCTCGCGCTGGATGCTGCGGGTCCGCAGTGGGTTTTTACAGATGTCGTTGACATCAACCTTCCCCCCATTGACCTCCCCTGCCTTGCCACTCTCGTTATCGGGGATTTCACCGTGTTATATGCGATTTACGTTCTCAATACCTTCACCGCCAAGAACCTGATCGACCTGACGATTCTCAACATGGTCGGGTACGACTACGGCCCACTCATCGAACACCTCACCGGTCGGTTCCCAGACATCCGAGTGATGACGATGTATTCCGTCCAGTTGGTCGATTCGATTCCGAACAAGCGTCGGATGATCAAGTGGCTCCAGTCGATGCCCAAGATCGAAGTCCTCAAGGTAGCCCAGCTGAAGAAGACCCTCCTTCAGAACTTCCTTGAGGACGCGAACGTGTGGGAAGAGACCACGGACCTCTTCGCTCCAAAGAAACCGCTCATTCCCTTGTTGCCGAAGCTCGAGATTTTGGAGTACCAGAGCATGACGTTCGATTGCGTCGCGCATCTCGTGACGGGGAGGAAGAAGATTGGGGCTCCGCTCAAGAGGATCTACGTCATCTTGCCTTGGTTCGTTCAGATGAAGGTGGAGGAGAAGAATTGGTTGGCGAGGATGGCTCAGTTGTTTCAACTGAACCCTGGTATGCCGAACCCGGAAGAGTTGCAGTTGAGGAGAGTTTGGACCAAGACGTCTGGTATCCCGCTGCCATACCTTTACTGACCATGCATCTATGGACTACGGTGTTGTTGTTTTCTCTATATATATCTTTTCCTACGTTGTATAGGGTCTTGCTTTGTTTTCTCCCTTTTAAAATTTTCACTGTACCATGGGTCATGCTTTCCGCGAGCGAAAACGTGCTTGTTGTTCCTTTTTTTTTATCCAATTACTTATCCGCACACGACTCGATGCCGATGTGGCCTGCGTTACCTTGGATTACACCTACTCCTCATTAATTGGTATGGTAAAAGCCCAATATTATCGGTGCCTGCCTTTCCCTTGATACGAGACCAGAACATGGGTCGTCACAGAAAACCTACAAGATACGCATGTGTAAAACAGGTATAAAGTGGGAGACAGGGAGATATGACACATATGCAAATCAACGACGGACGAGTGGAAGGACAGCAAATACGAAATGATGCACGCAAGTAGAGAAGGTAGACAAAGGAGAGGACATCCCTACAGTGGGATAGTAGTGATGTTAAAGAACTTGATGGGAGACGGGGTGAGGGGAGGATACATCTGAAGAACTCGAGATAAGCGTCGATGTCACTTGGATTCGGTGACCCCGTCTGAACGCGAAGAGTTAATAAACACGACCGGTAGCACTGTTTCGAGGGACTTACCCTCATCACCCAATTCATCAGAGACAACCAAGCTGTTCATTTCCTCATCGATCCGTTGGAGGAGCTTTCTACAGTCCTCTACATCCCTCGCAGCCCCGAGCTTCTCAAAGGCTTCAATTGCACGCAAGATTCCAGACTTTGCCTCTTCGAGTCTGCGCTGGTTATACCAAAAAGTAGCTTGCAGCCCCATCGCGCAACCCAGGTAGTACGCGTTGTTGACCACGTGTGACTTGGCACGTTCAACGTGAGCGTGCGCATAATCGAACCTTCCTTGGTCGGAGGACAACCGTGCCAGGTTGTAATGATTCCAGAACAGCTCGTCGTGCCAGTTGAAAGAGGATGCGATTACGAGGGCCACCTCGAAATGGTGACTGGCCTTCTCGTTTTCGCCCTTGCAGTGATATATTTCGCCGAGAACACGATGACAAAGGCAGACATTAAATTGTTCGCCTTTCCCCGAGAGGAGATCGATTGCGTGGGATGCGGATTCCTCTGCAGCGTCGAGCTGTTCATCGTCACGCAACAGACAAGCGAGGCTGATCAAAGACCGTGCTTGTGACACTGTCTCGCCAAGCCGTTCAAATGTTTCCGATGCTTCTTCCGCCTGCCGTATCCCTTCCTCGTAGAGGTCCATTTTCCAATTTGCATCAGCTAGGGACCTCAATGTTTCAGCGACCCAATCATCAACCCCCCGCTCTCTCCATAATTTCAGGGCATGAGTAAGGAGCCGCTTCCGTTCCACCTGATTTCCAACCCTATGGAACAACCGTGAGAGCTCTTGCAAACATCGTGCCTTGGAGGGGTGGTCATCCGGGAGTCCCTCGATCTTCGGTCCCAGCACGACAAGCCGCGGTTTGTGCCAATACAGGTGATACATGAAATTCTCGCAGGTGTCCCAGACGTTCTCCGAGTTTGCATCGATTGATGCGAAGACATCGACCAGGTGCTCGACATTCACATCCTCTGACATGATCCATCGTGCTTCTCCAAAGCTGGGTGTTTTAGGATCAAGATCGACTGACAACCGGGTGAAGTAGCATTCCTTGGCTGTGACGAGAAGTGGAGATGACTTTGGATCCTTGGGACAGAAGTAATCTCGGAGTGGTGCCAACATTGTGGTGAATCCATTGCTTCGATGTGTCAAGGAAAGGATGCCGAACTTGTCAAAGATCTTCGTTCTACCGGAGATGGTTGGGAACAACCACTCGAGGTTGTTCTCATCGACACCTTGAGGGAAGAAGGCGATGACTCCCAGAAGCTCTCGCGCATCAGGGCCCAGTTCTTGGAATATCTGGGAGGCGAGGGAAAGTTCGATTGTGGTGGCAAGGCTCCCGGAGTGCTGTGCGTCCAGCACTCCTGTTCGCTGTCTCTTCCATTCCTTGACCAGTTTGTTGGTGTCCCAGTTGCTGTGCTTGGCAACAGTGGCGAGTAGGGTGATGGAGAGAGGATGGAAGTCGAGTTGTGCTAGGATGTCGTTGACCAGATCCGAATGTCCGCTGTGCGCGTAGATCCGATAGAATGTGTCATGGGCAGCCTCCGTTGACAATGTTGGGATGGTGAAAGCCTCGCAGTGAGCAGGGGTGGTGGAGATGCGAGAGGTGATACAAAGACAAATTTCCCTGAATCGGCTTAGTTCGTCCACAACGGCGTAGATCTCCCGCCCGCTCGTCCCCTGCACACCGAGAATGGATTCGGCATTATCGAGGATTATCAGCATTTCCTTAGAGGACAAGAATGGTCGCAACGGGGTCAAATCCTCGGGGTTTTCGATGCCTGCACCGATGACCCTGGAGAGCCGGCGGAGAAGATTGGCGCGCGAGGCGGAGAACTCGTCGCAACGGATGAACCGACGGTTGTCACCAAACCGCAGTTTGATGCGATCGTCGTGGAGGACCGTCAGAGCGGTGGACGTCTTGCCGATTCCGCCAGCACCGATTAGAGCGATTGGCCTGAGGTTTTCTGCGCAACCAACGATCTTGTCGATCAACTTGTCGCGTCCAAAGAAGACCGCCGGTGGTGGAGGTGGTGATTCCCCAGCCACGCTAGATGCAAATATGAGACACCGAATCCCTCAGCGGTCGAGATCGCTGACCTGATTTGAGCCTAGGCGGTGGTCAATGCTTATTCGGTGACGCCAGAGAACGCGTGTGCCACTTACCACCCGATTTTGACTGTCGGCGTC
>Ga0307517_10005463_pt1 | contig 19142 bp, 11 predicted proteins | sample 23_EM_MG_FD_194515 | JGI IMG/M metagenome (GOLD analysis project Ga0307517, IMG submission 194515) | Populus trichocarpa ectomycorrhiza microbial communities from riparian zone in the Pacific Northwest, United States - 23_EM | ecosystem: Host-associated > Plants > Roots > Unclassified | place... | reverse complement strand
CGGGCGCGGTGGTTGATCTTGCCCTGACGGCCGACCGTCTCGCCCAGCCGCTCGAATTCCTTGGTCATGCGGTCGTTGAGTTCGACCACGTCGTTGAACGCCTCGGCGAGCTCGCCCGCCACCCCGGGCAGGGTGCGGGGCAGTCGGATGGAGAAGTCGCCGCGCCGAAAGGCTCTGAGTGCGGCGAGCAGTTCGCGGGTCTCTGGGACGGGCGTCTCGGCATCGGAAGCGCGGGCGCGGGCGGTCTTGGCCTTGGAGGTGGTGGAGACAGCTGCGGACATGATTTCCCCAAATCACGAACGTGGATGGCGCCGGGGATGCAGCCTCTCTGGTCACACCCCCGCCCGTTGGTCGAACGGGGAAAACCGGCCAGAAGTTCCGTGGCTCGAGGGAAATTTTTTAGGATGCTGAAACAGCCGAAGAGTAGCGCAAGTCAGCGCGATGCGCAGCCCATTCGATCCCGCGGGCGAGCGCAACCGGCCGTGACAGAAGCTGCCGCCTAGCGCGGCAGCTTGGACGAACCCATCAGATATTCGTCGACGGCGCGCGCGCACTGGCGGCCCTCGCGGATCGCCCAGACGACCAGCGACTGGCCCCGGCGCATGTCTCCGCAGGCAAAGATATTGGCGGCGGAGGTGGCGTAGTCGGCGACGCTGGCCTTGACGTTGCCGCGCGCATCGAGCTCCACGCCGCCCTGCTCCACCAACCCCGTCCGCTGCGGGCCGACGAAGCCCATGGCCAGCAGGACGAGGTCGGCCTTCAGTTCGAACTCGGAACCCGCCACTTCCTGCATCCGCATACGGCCGTCATTGGCCGTGACCCACTCCAGGCGCACGCATTCGAGCGCGCTGACCCGGCCGTCCTTGGCGACGGCGCGCTTGGTGCCGACGGCGAAGTCGCGCTCGCAGCCCTCTTCCTGCGAGGACGAGGTGCGCAGCTTCAGCGGCCAGTCGGGCCAGGTCATGGTCTTGTTTTCGCGCGCCGGCGGCTGCGGCATAATCTCAAGCTGGGTGACCGAGGCGGCGCCGTGACGGTTGGAGGTGCCGATGCAGTCGGAGCCGGTGTCGCCGCCACCGATCACCACCACATGCTTGCCCTTGGCCGAGATCGTGCCGGTGGGCGCAGCGATGGCTTCGGGGTCGCCGGCGTTGCGCTTGTTCTGCTGGGTGAGGAATTCCATGGCGTAGTGGACGCCGCCAAGTTCGCGGCCCTCGACTTCCAGGTCGCGCGGATCCTCGGCGCCGCCGGCCATCACCAGCACGTCATAGTCGTCGAGCAGCCGCTGCACCGAGACGGTGACGCCGACCTCGAAGCCGGTGCGGAAGATGACGCCCTCGTTCTCCATCTGCCGGATGCGCCGGTCGATGAGGTGCTTTTCCATCTTGAAGTCGGGGATGCCGTAGCGGAGCAGGCCGCCGATGCGGTCGGACTTTTCGAAGACCGTGGGCGCATGGCCGGCGCGGGCCAGCTGCTGGGCGCAGGCCATGCCCGCCGGCCCCGAACCCACCACCGCGATCCGCTTGCCGGTGCCGCGCGGCGACATCTGGGGCGTGATCCAGCCCTCGTCCCATCCGCGGTCGACGATCTGGCACTCGATGGTCTTGATGGTCACCGGGTTGTCGTCGATGTTCAACGTGCACGACGCCTCGCAGGGCGCGGGGCAGACGCGGCCGGTGAACTCCGGGAAATTGTTGGTCGACTGCAGATTTTCCAGCGCGTCGCGCCACTGGTCGCGAAAGACCAGGTTGTTGAAATCCGGGATCTGGTTGTTGACCGGGCAGCCCTGGTGGCAGAACGGGATGCCGCAATCCATGCAGCGCGCAGCCTGCTGAGCCACGGCGGGGCCCGGTAGCGGTTTGACGAACTCGTTCCAGGTCTTCAGGCGCGTTTCGACGGCCTCGTAGGTACGGTCCTGGCGCTCGATCTCGAGGAAGCCGGTGGGCTTGCCCATCGGGTGTGGTCTCCAGTTATTCCGCGGCGACGGCGGCGGCCGTCGCGCGTTCGTTGGCCAGGTCGAGCAGAGCCTTGCGGTAGTCGGTGGGCATGACCTTCACGAAGGAGGCCAGCGCCTGATCCCAGTTGGCGAGGATCTCGGCGGCGCGGGCGCTGCCGGTGTGCAGCTGGTGACGCTCGATGAGGATCTTCAGTCGCTCGGCGTCGAAGCGCAGCATGTCGCCCATGCCGTTGTTCTCTACCGAGAGCGAGCGCTGGCTGGGGCGCGCGGGATCGTTGGCGGCTTCGGGCGATGCGGGCTCGACGCGGCCCAACTCCACCATCGCCGGGTTGCAGAGCTCGGAGAACCGGCCGCGCGGGTCGTAGACATAGGCGACGCCGCCGCTCATCCCCGCGGCGAAATTACGACCGGTGTCACCCAGGACCACCACGACGCCGCCGGTCATATATTCGCACCCGTGGTCGCCCAGGCCCTCGACCACCGTCACGGCGCCGGAGTTGCGCACGGCGAAGCGCTCGCCGGCCACGCCTTCGAAATAGGCCTCGCCGGCGATGGCGCCGTAGAGGACGGTGTTGCCGACGATGATGTTGCGGGTGGGCTCTCGCCGGGATTCCGGCGGCGGGCGCACGACGATGCGGCCTCCGGAAAGGCCCTTACCCACGTAGTCGTTGGAATCGCCGATCAGCTCCAGCGAGACGCCGCGGGCGGCGAAGGCGCCGAAGCTCTGGCCGGCGTTGCCGCGGAAGGTGAGCGAGATGGTGTCTTCCGGCAGGCCTGCGTGGCCGTATTTGCGGGCGACCTCGCCGGAGAGCATGGCACCCACCGTGCGGTTGACGTTGCGCACGGCATACTCGCCGCGCACGGGCTTGCCATCGTCGAGCGCAGCCTTCGCGTCGGCGATGAGGGTGTTGTCGAGCGCCTTGCCCAGGCCGTGGTCCTGGCCATCCTGATTCCAGAGGCCTTTCGCGGCCTCCATCGGGGCTGAATAGAGGATGCGCGAGAGGTCGACGCCGTGGGCCTTCCAGTGGTCGAGGGCCGGGTTCATGTCGAGGCGGTCGACGCGGCCGATCATCTCGTTGACCGTGGCGAAGCCCATGGCGGCCATGATCTCGCGGAGTTCCTCGGCGACGAAGAAGAAGTAGTTGATCACGTGCTCGGGCTGGCCCGTGAAGCGCGCGCGCAGGATCGGATCCTGGGTCGCCACCCCCACCGGACAGGTGTTGAGGTGGCACTTGCGCATCATGATGCAGCCCGCCGCGATCAGCGGCGCCGTCGCAAAGCCGAACTCGTCGGCCCCCAGCAGAGCGGCCACGGCCACATCGCGGCCGGTGCGCAGACCGCCATCGGCCTGGACCGCCACGCGGGTGCGCAGGCCGTTGAGCAGCAGGGTCTGCTGGGTCTCGGCCAGGCCGATCTCCCAGGGCGAGCCGGCATGGGTCAGCGAGGTCAGCGGCGAGGCGCCCGTGCCGCCCTCGAAGCCCGAGATGGTGAGGTGGTCGGCGCGGGCCTTGGCCACCCCCGCTGCGACCGTGCCGACACCCACTTCCGAGACCAGCTTCACGGAAATCCGGGCGGCCGGATTGACGTTCTTCAGGTCGTGGATGAGCTGGGCCAGGTCCTCGATCGAATAGATGTCGTGGTGCGGCGGCGGGCTGATCAGGCCGACGCCCGGCGTGGAGTGCCGCACGCGGGCGATGTTCTTGTCGACCTTATGGCCGGGCAGCTGGCCGCCCTCCCCGGGCTTGGCGCCCTGGGCCATCTTGATCTGGATGTCGTCGGCGTTGACCAGATATTCGGTGGTGACGCCGAAGCGGCCGGACGCGACCTGCTTGATCGCCGAGCGCATGGAATCGCCGTTGGGCAGGCGCTTGAAGCGGTCCGACTCCTCGCCGCCCTCGCCGGTGTTCGACCGGCCGCCGATGCGGTTCATCGCCATGGCCAGGGTGGTGTGCGCCTCGCGGCTGATCGAGCCGAACGACATGGCGCCGGTGGCGAAGCGCTTGACGATCTCGGCCGCCGGCTCGACGGTGTCCAGCGGGATCGCGGTGTCCGCCGGCTTCAGGCGCATCAGGCCGCGGATAGTCAGCAGGCGCTGCGACTGTTCGTTGATCGTCGCGGCGAAGGCCTTGTACTCGTCCGGCAGATTGCCGCGCACGGCATGCTGCAGCTTCGAGACGGACTCCGGCGTCCAGGCGTGCTCCTCGCCGCGCAGGCGCCAAGCATACTGGCCGCCGACGTCGAGCATGTTGGCGTAGATCGGATTGTCGCCCCAGGCGTCGCTGTGGCGGCGCACGGCCTCCTCGGCGATCTCGATCAGGCCGGCGCCCTCGATGGTCGAGGCGGTGCCGGTGAAGTACTTGTCGATCAGGCCGGATGACAGGCCGACCGCATCGAAGATCTGGGCGCCGCAATAGGACTGGTAGGTCGAGATGCCCATCTTGGACATCACCTTCAGCACGCCCTTGCCGATAGCCTTGATGTAGTTCTTCCGGACCTCGTAGGCGGTCTGGGAAAGGCCGTTCCGCGTCCGGATCTGCTCCAAGCTCTGGAAGGCCAGGTAGGGGTTCACCGCCTCGGCGCCATAGCCCGCCAGCACGCAGAAATGGTGCACTTCGCGCGCTTCGCCGGTTTCGATGACCAGGCCGGTCTGCATGCGCAGGCCCTGGCGGATCAGGTGGTGGTGCACGGCCGCGGTGGCCAGCGCCGCCGGGATCGGGATGCGGTCGGGCGAGACCGCGCGGTCCGACAGGATCAGGATGTTCACGTCGGCCAGCACGCAGTCGGTGGCCTCGTGGCAGAGGCGGTCCAACGCAGCTTCCAGGCCGTCGGCGCCGGTTTCGGCCGCCCAGGTGGCGTCGAGCGTGGCGGTGCGGAAGGCGCCGTCCAGCAGCTCGTTGATCGCCCGGATCTTGGCCAGGTCCTCGTCGGTGAGGATCGGCTGGGCGACCTCCAGGCGCTTGTGGTTGCCGGCATGGCGGCCGAGCAGGTTCGGCCTGGGCCCGATCATCGAGACCAGGCTCATCACCAGCTCCTCGCGGATCGGGTCGATGGGCGGGTTGGTGACCTGGGCGAAGTTCTGTTTGAAATATTCGTAGAGCAGCTTCGGCCGCCGCGAGAGCACGGCGATGGGCGTATCCGCGCCCATGGAGCCCAGGGGATCGTCGCCGGACTTGGCCATGGGCTCCAGGAAGAAGGCCAAGTCCTCCTGGGTGTAGCCGAACGCCTGCTGGCGATCGAGCAGGGTCGCGGGATCGTTGGAGAGCGGCTCGTCGGGCTCGGCGGCCAGCGCCAGCTCCTCCAGCTTGAACTGGGTCTCCGCCAGCCATTCGGCATAGGGCTCGGCGTCGGCGAGGGAGCGCTTGATCTCCTCGTCCTCGATGATCCGGCCTTCCTCCATGTCGATCAGCAGCATCTTGCCGGGCTGCAGGCGCCACTTGCGGACGATGCGCTCCTCGGGGACGTCGAGGACGCCGACCTCGGAGGCCATGATCACATGGTCCTGGTCGGTGATGATGAAACGGGCCGGACGCAGGCCGTTGCGGTCGAGGGTCGCGCCGATCTGGCGGCCGTCGGTGAAGGCCACGGCGGCGGGGCCGTCCCAGGGCTCCATCAGGGCGGCGTGGTATTCGTAGAAGGCGCGGCGCTTGGCATCCATCAGCGGATTGCCGGTCCAGGCCTCGGGGATCAGCATCATCACCGCCTGCGCCAGCGGATAGCCGCCAGCCAGCAGCAGTTCCAGCGCGTTGTCCAGGCAGGCCGTATCCGATTGGCCGTGCGGGATCAGCGGCCACATCTTGTTGAGGTCGGGACCCAGGAGGTCGCTCTCCAGGGTGCGGCGGCGGGCGTTCATCCAGTTCACATTGCCGCGGACGGTGTTGATCTCGCCGTTGTGGGCGATGAACCGGTAGGGGTGCGCCAGCTTCCAGGAGGGGAAGGTGTTGGTGGAGAAGCGCTGGTGCACGAGAGCCAGGGCGCTCTCGGCGCGTTCGTCCAGCAGGTCGGTGTAGAAGGTCCCCACCTGGTGGGCCAGCAGCAGGCCCTTGTAGACCACCGTCCGCGTCGAGAGTGACGGCAGGTAGAACTCCGTCAGGCTCGGCATGTTGTGCTTGAGCGCCAGTTCGGCCAGCGGGTTCTGCGTCTGCTTGCGGACGGCCAGCAGCTTGCGCTCGTGGGCGTCCTGGTCCTTCACATTGGGACCGCGGCCGATGAAGGCCTGGCGGACCACCGGCATCTGGGCGAGCACGGCCTCGCCAAGGCCCGTGGTGTCGATGGGCACGTCACGCCAGCCCAGCAGCGGCTGCTTCTCGACGGTCAGGAAGTGTTCGAACTGCTCCAGCGCCGCGTTCCGCGCCAGCACGTCGCGCGGCATGAAGCACATAGCGACGGCGTATTCGCCAGCGGGCGGCAGGTCGATGCCCTCGCCTGTCGCCCACGCGCGGTAGAGGGCATCGGGAATCTGGATCAGGATGCCGGCGCCGTCGCCGACCAGCGGGTCCGCGCCCACGGCGCCGCGATGGTCGAGGTTGACCAGGATCTGCAGGCCCGCCTCGATCACCTCGCGCGACTTGCGGCCCTTGATGTTGGCCACGAAGCCGACGCCACACGAGTCATGCTCGTTCGCCGGATCGTACAGACCTTGCTTCGGGGGAAACCCCATTCCCGTCCTCGTAGCTCTCACACGCACGCCAAAACGCGGCCGAAACCCCTGTTCTTCAAAGGGCGGCCGTGATCCCGCGCATTTACCCGGCAAGATCGGCCCTTGTCGATGGGTCGAAAGCTGCAAGCGGGGAAGATTCTTCTAATGCCTGGGGGAGCCAGCGATCAGGGCGCCGCGAGGCTCTGCCTGCCGGCGCAGGCGATCCAGCCGCCCGGCGCGCGGCGGTAGACGCTGGGCGTATAGGCGCCGGGCGGCAGCTTCTTGACGAGATAGGTTCCGAGGAACCCGCTCTCCGCCCCGGTGGGGACCTTGAAGAAGGCCGCGACGTCCGGGCGTGCGCCATTGACCAGGATGGGCGCAGCGAGGTCGGCGCCAGGCCCCCGCAGGCGCAGGTAGCCCTCGGGCGAGGTGATGCCGGGGGCTAGCTCGGAGATCCAGCCGCTGACGCTCACGGTCGCCTCCCCGCCCACGCCGGGGATCAGGGTCGCGGTTTCGAGGTTGCAGTTGGGCGTCGGCCTGGCCGTGGCGAAGGCGGCGGCGAGCCTGGCCGGCGACGGCGCGAGACTGGGCATGGTCGGGCCCTGTGGCTTGGCGGCGGCCGACGGCGGGGAAACCGCGCCCAGCACATGGTCGATGCGCGCCAGGGCGACCGCCGATGGCGCCGGACCGTCGCCGACCGCCACCCGCAGGCCGGCCTCGATCACCTCCAAGACGACGATGTCGGGCTTGAAGCGGGCGATCAGGTCCGGGCGCCAGAAGCCGTCCTGGTTGTGCGTCAGGATGATGCGGCTGAAGTGCGACAGCAGGTAGGCCAGCATCTCGTTGGAGAACGAGTCCCGGGTCATCAGCAGCACCGGCTTGCCGACCTCGCCGGTGTCGATCACCTGCGGCGCGGTCCAGTCCCGCCTGGGGCCCAGGTAGGTGATGGTCTGGATCTTCCGCCTGGCCGCAGGATCCTCGAAGTTGGGGTAGTCCAGGTCGACGAAGCTGGAAACGCCGAGCATGAGGGCGAGATCGCGCGGCCGGCCGACGCCCTTCAGCTCCACCCTGGTGAAGTCGGAGAGTGGCCGTGGTCCCTCGGTGAGGCCCAGCGCATGCAGACGGTCCATCAGGCCGACGTAGCCGGCATAGGCGCCGTAGCCCGACCAGTGGGTGTCGTGCAGGCTGAAGGTCTTCTGGCCGGCGCGGGCGGCCGCGGCGACCTGCGGATAGAGGTAGAGCACCTCGCCGGCCCGGGCTTCGCGCGCCAGTTTCGGCAGCACGATGGTGGCGCGGTCGGGATTGGGGCCGGCATACCAGCCAGGGCCGTGCTGCGGGTAGATGGTCTCCTTCGCCGGCGGCGTTATGACCAGATAGGTCGCGCCGGCGGCGCGGACCGCCTCGTCGCGGCCGGCCAGGGTCGAGAGCCAGGCGCGGACCTGCGGACCCTCCAGCGGTGGAGCCCCCCGCGCCGCGCCCAGGTGACTGTCGTCGTCGAAGAACAGCCAGCCGTCGCGGCCGACGATCACCCGGTTCGAGCCCGAGACGCCCACCAGCATGCGCGCACGGTTGAGCAGGCCGATCAGGTGCGGGCGGACCGGGAAGCGGTCGGCGACATAGACGTCGGCGGCCTTTCGGAAAACGGCGATGTCCTGCGGGCGCTTAGGCCAGGCGGGCTTGGCGGCCAGCACCCGGTTCTCCTGGATGTCCGGCGCCTTGGCGACCTGCGGCGCGAGCCAGGCGGCCGCCATCAGCGCCAGGATGGTCCCCGTCAGTAGCCGCCAGTGGGTGCGTGAAGCCAGCAAGGCTCAGGCCGCGCTCCGCAGCCGGCGCGCCAGCCCGAACAGACGCTTGCGCAGCCCGCCCGGCAGCCACGAGAGCCCATGCCGCGGGCGCCGCAACAGCACGGCGTCCTGGGTCCGGTTCAGGTCGTGCGACCCTATGTGCAGCACCTCGAAATACCGGCCCCACTCGCGCCGGACATAGTCGTGGCTGTGGTAGGCCAGGCGATAGAAGCTGGGCAGGCCCGCGGTGGCGTCCGCATCGCCCCAATAGGCGAAGCCCGGATCCTCCCCCAGGCGCTTGATTTCCTCCGGCAGGTCGTAGGCCGCCGGATTGAGCTTGGTGGTGAGCACCAGCCCGCCCGGCTTCACGACCCGGCGCAGCTCCGAGAGCCAGGCCCATTGCAGGTCCGCCGGCAGATGGGTGAAAACCGAGATCCCGTAGACGAGGTCGAATGACTCGTCCTCGAAAGGGAGCGGCGGCTCGGCTCCATTCGCGTGGAACGAGGCGATGTCGCCCAGCGCCTCTTGGGCCCAGGCGATGGTCTCCGCATCGATGTCGCACCCGGTCAGTTCGGCGTCGGGGTGCATGTCGTGAATGCAGTCGGTGACCCGGCCCGGACCGCAACCGAAATCCAGGATGCGGCGGTGCGTCGAAAGCGGCCGTCCGTGGCTTTCGAGGATCGCGGCGATCTGGTCGGCCACCTTGCGGCCGGTGCGGTGGTACTCGCCGGCCGCCGCGCCAGCCACGCGGATCTGCAGATTCTCCGGCGGAATGGCCCGGGCCTTGACCTTGCGGCCGAACACCCGCCGTAGCCAGATGTCGGCCGCCTCGTATTCGAAGGTCCTGGTCCGATGGTCGGAGGTGACCGTCGCCTCCAGCAGATAGGGTTCGGCGACCTGCGAGGCCGGCAGGTTGGCGAAGATCTGCTCGAAGCTGACGCTGGCGCGAATGCCCAACGCCACGAGACCCGGAAAGTGCTTCTGGATGCCCGGCCGGTCGAAGGTCTCCATGGGGACGTCGACGCCGTTTAGCGACAGGACGATGTTGGGGGCGGCCGGATCGTTCACCTCCGCCCATCCCGTGAACAGGAAGGGATCGGCTTCCGAGGTCATGCGGTAGGGCGGATTCAAGCTGATGAAGACGCGGTCGTCGGCAAGGGCCATGGCGATCATCTCACGGTACTGACAGGGCGCGGGTTCCCTTGCAGGCGATCCAGCCCATCGGGGATCTGCGATAGATCCAAGGCGTGTAGTCGCCCGGCGCGATCTTCGGGAGCCCAAACTTGCCCAGGAATCCGCTGCGTTCCGCGGTCGCCAACTTGAACACCCCCGCCACGTCCGGCCGGCGGCCGTCGACGCGCAAGGCCGCCACGCGATCGGCCGCAGGGCTCTGCAGGCGCACGAAGCCGATCGGCGCGGTGTTGGCGGGCGCAAGCTCGGAGAGCCAGCCGCTCACCATCAGGTTCGCGCCGCCGTGGCCATCGGGCGTCAGGCTGGCGACCTCCAGGTTGCAGTTAGCGGTCGGCTTGGCCACAGCGATCGCCAACCGCCGCCAGGGCCCCGGCGCGACAAGTTGCGGCAGCGAGGCCAGGGGCGCCACGACGGCGGCGGCCAGCACCTTGTCGATCCGCGCCGTCGCGTCGGCCGAGGCCGGCGGCGCGGGATCGAGGCTGAAGCTCAGGCCGCTCTCCAGCACCTCCAGCACCACGACGTCGGGCTTGAACCGCGCGATCAGGTCCGGACGCCAGGAGCCGTCCTGGTTGTGGCTCACCACGATCCGGCTGAAGTGACCGTAGAGGAACGGCATCAGCGCGTTGGAGAATGAGTCCATGGTGATCAGCAGCACCGGCTTGCCGGCCTGGCCGGTGTCGATGACGTGCGGCGACGTCCAGTCCTGCCGCGCGGTGAGATAGGTCGTGCGGACCTGGCGCGCGCCGGCAAGGTCGTCGAGTTCCGGATAGTCGACGTCCACGAAGCTCGCGACCCCCAGCATCAGGGCCAGGTTGCGCGGCTTGTTGACCTCGTGCGCGCGCACCAGCGCGAAGTCGCCGATCGGGCGCGGGCCGTCGGTGAGGCCCAGGGCCTGCAGCCGACGCATCAGCACCACATAGCCGTCGTAGGCGCCCAGGCCCGTCCAGTGGGTGTCGTGGACGCTGTAGGTCTTCACGCCATTCGCCGCCGACCGGGCGATGGGATCATGCAGGTAAAGGTAATCGCCGGCCCCGGTTTCGTGCGCCAGCCGGCTCATGCGCACCGCCGCCCGGTCGGGATCGAGGCGGAACCAGCCGGGACCGAACTGCGGATAGACGGTCTCCTTCACCGGCGGGACGAAGAGGATGTAGGGGACGCCCTGCCCCCTCAGGAACTCCGTGCGGCCGGCCAGGCCCAGCAGCCAGGCGCGCTGCTGGGCCTGCGGCCACTGCGGGTCGCCCCGCGCCGGGCCGAGGTGGGAATCGTCGTCATGGAACAGCCAGCCGTCGCGGCCGACGATCACCTTGCGCGAGCCGCTGACCCCGGCCAGCAACCGCAGTCGGTTGAGGGCGCCGATCAGGTGCGGCCGGATCGGAAAGCGGTCGGCGACATAGCCGTCGGCGGCCGTGCGGAACGCGCGGATGTCCCGGAGGCGCTCAGGCCAGGCCGGCTTCTGCGCCAGCACCCGGCTCTCGTCGACGTCGGGCGCCCGCACCCAGTTCGGGGTCAGGTAGGCCGCAGCCATCAGGCAGAGAACCGTCCCGACCAGCAGCCGCCAGTGCGTGCGGGAGGCCAGCACGCCGCTAGAACCTGAAATAGAGGAAGGGATTGAGGGTCGAGCCGACCAGGATGGCGATGCTGAGCACGAAGCCCGTGGCGAGGAGCGCGATCGGGACGGCGTGGACGCTGCGGGTGTCGAGCCTGGCGGGCAGTTCGGGGTGCGGCGGCTCGGCATGGGGGACGCGCAGGCGCTCCATGACCATCGGCGCCAGCGGAAAGGCCAGCAGCGAGCCGGCGACGAGCGCGGCGACCGCCTGGGCGTTGGCGAGGATGGCCAGCGCCGGGTCGAGCGGCGCGAAGGCCCGCGGATCGGCCATCGTCGCCAGGTAGTGCAGCGCCTGCGGCAGGCTGTCGGCGCGGAAGAACACCCAGCCGACCATCACCACCAGGATCGCATAGGCGTGCCGCGCCAGCCGCGGCGCGCGGTTCAGGATCCGCCCCAGGCCGAACCGCTCCAGCATCAGGAACGCCCCGTGATAGAGGCCCCAGACGATGAACCGCCAGGCCGCGCCGTGCCACAGGCCGGTAAGGAAGAAGACGACCAGCAGGTTGCGGATGGTCTTGGCCCGACCCAGCCGGTTGCCGCCCAGCGGGATGTAGACGTAGTCGCGGAACCAGGACGACAGGCTCATGTGCCAGCGCCGCCAGAACTCGGTGATCGACTGGGACATGTAGGGGTAGTCGAAGTTCTTCGGGAAGGTGAAGCCCAGCAGGAAGGCCAGCCCGATTGCCATGTTCGAATAGCCGCAGAAGTCGAAGTAGATCTGTAGCGTGTAGGCCCAGATCCCCAGCCATGCGGCGGTGGCGTTGAGCGCGCCGAGGTCCAGGCTGAAGGCGTGGTCGGCCAGCGGGGCCACGGCGTTGGCGACCAGCACCTTCTGGGCGAGGCCCACGATGAAATACTGCACCCCCAGGCCGATGTGGCCGGACTTGCGGCGCTCGCCATGCATCTCGTCGCGGATGTCGGCGTAGCGCACGATGGGGCCCGCGATGAGGTGCGGGAACATCAGGATGTAGGCGGCGAACCTGATCGGATCGCGCTCCACCTTCACTGCGCCGCGGTGCACGTCGACCACATAGCTGACCAGCTGGAAGGTGAAGAAGGAGATACCCAGCGGCAGGGCGTGGTGCGCCTCGGGGATCGGCCGGCCGGGCAGGATGGCGTTCAGATTGTGGGCGATGAACTCGGCGTATTTGAAGAAGCCCAGCACGCTGAAGTCGGCGACCACCAGCGCCGTCAGGATGGCGATCCGGCCGCGCCCGGGCAGCGTCCGCTCAAGCCAGAGCGATCCCGCGTAATTGAGCCCGATCAAGCCCAGCAGCAGGAAGACGTAGGCGCCCTCGCCCCACACATAGAAGGCGGCGCTGCCGACCAGCAGGGCCCCGGCGCGCCAGCCGGACGCGTAGTACCCGATCAGGAAGACGGGCAGGAAATAGAAGATGAAGATGACGGAGGAGAAGACCACGCCGTTGAACTCTCGCCGGGCCGACCGTCAGGGCTTCTTCGGCGCGGGCTTGGCGGATGGAGCGGTCGCCGTCGGCGGAGCCTTCAGGGTCTCTGCGGGGGGCACGGGCGCGGGGGCCGGCGGCGGGGCCGCATCGGGGTTCTCGGCTATGGCCACCTGGTGGATGACGAACTTGCCGCCGGGCTTGTCCTCGATGTCGAGGCGGATCTGGTCGATGACCGAGGCCAGCCAGTCGCCGGCGCCGGTAGCCTGGCGGCTCATGTCGTAGACCAGCGTCACGGTCTCGTTGACGCCGGGCTTGGGATTGCCGTTGGCCTTGCCCAGGAAGTCGATGGATTCCGGGTGGGCCGCTGTCGTGTAGTAGAGCGCGCCGTCCCAGGGCTCGCCGGCCCCTGTGCGGGTGAGGCGCACGATCACCATCGGATACTGGCCGCCCGGCACGGCCAGGCCCTTGGGCGAGCGCAGGCTGGGATCGACGATGGTCACGGCCAGGCCCTGGCCCGGCGCCGGCGTGACCTGGCTCCTGACCCCTGTGAAACCTTCCGTCGAGCCGTCGAACGTCCAGAGCTTGGCGGCCTTCAGCGGCCTGCCGTTGAGCTCGAAGCCGCCGGTGGCCGCGTTCCAGGCCACGGGGCCGGGTTTTTCCACTGCCGCGGCGGTGGGCGCGGGCGGAGTCTTGGCCTGGTCCGCCGGCTTGTTGCAGGCCACGAGGACGAACGCAGCCGCCGCAAGGCCGATCCAGGACAGAAGCTTCACGAGGCGATCTCCGCTGGCGCCGGACCTGGGGCCGGATTCGCCCGAAGGTTTAGCACGGCCAAGGTTCGCCGCCACGCAGCCACAGGCCAAAAAAAGGCCGCGCCCTTTGCGGGGCGCGGCCAGTTCATAGGGAGGAAACGCCCCGAAGGGCGAGATCACCTCTCGCCCCCCGGGCCTGGAATGGCAAGCGCCTTCCGGCCCAAGCTGAGCCGTGGCGGCCGCCTGCCCTGCAAGGGTCAGCTGGCGGTGAAATCGCAGGCGTTCGCGAGGTGCTGTTGGAGCCCGCAGCCGTTCTCACTTAAAGGCGCTGGGCGCCGTCGCTCAGATCCGCGGTCTCGGGAACTTGGCGATGGTACCACCTCTCGGGTTCGAACCGAGGACCTCTAGATCCACAATCTAGCGCTCTAACCAACTGAGCTAAGGCGGCACTTCGCGAGGGGGGGTTCTAATCGCAGGCGCCGCCCCGATCAAGCGGGCGATCCCTGCCCTGGCGCTCACCCGAAAGAAAAAGCCCCGGAGGCTTGCGCCACCGGGGCCTTGTCTTGCCGATGGAAGGCTCCCTAGCCCTTCGGAAGCGCGAAGCGGATCGGGATCCGCACCGTGCCGCCGTCGGTCGGGGCGCCGTCCTTGGTGGCGGGCCGCATCTTGAACAGCTTGCTGATCTTGATGGCGGCGTCGCCGAAGCCCTGGTCGTTCGGCGTCTCCGAGGTGACCGAGCAGCTGTCGAGTGTCCCGCGCGAGGTCACCTGGCAGCTGATGGTGGCGCTGCCTTCCACGCTCATCCGTTGAGCGCGGTCCGGATAGTACCGGGCGAAGTCTTCGCCGTTCGGCTTACGAATCCAGTCCGGGTTCGTGATGACCGACGGACGCGGCGGCTCGGGCGGCGGAGCCGCGGGCGGCTTCGGCTGCTCGATCCTATGCTCCACCGGGGGAACCGGCAGCGGCGGGATCGACGGCATGTCCGGCACAGCCACCGGCGGCCTGGGCTGCAGCTTTGGCGGCGGCGGCGGCGGCGTGTTCGGCGGCGGAGGCGGCGGCGGAGGCGGCGGGGGCGGCGGCACCGGCTTGACGATGCTGACGTCCGTCACGTCGTCCGAGTACTCCTTGAACTGAGGCTCGAACTTGCTCTTCCACAGATAGTAGGCCAGGGCGGCGTGCACGAGGATCGACACCACGATGGCGATCGTCATGCCCTTGTTGCGCTTGGGCCGGGGATCGTCGAACGGGTTGTGGCTCCCGTGAACGACGTCGGGGGGTGATGTGTCAGACATGTCTCACCCTCACTTGTTGTTGTCTTCGCCGACCAGAGCCACGCTGTAGAAATTATTGTCCTGCAGCATGTTCATCACGCCCATGAAGTCGCCGTACATGACGTCCTTATCGCCCCGGATGAAGATCCGTTCCTTGCCCGGGTCGCGCTTGTTGCCCACCTGCCTGCGCAGGTCGTCGCCGAGCGTCGAGAGGTCCGAGGGGAAGTCCTGGATGAAGATCCGGCCGTTCGACTGGATGGAGATGTAGACCGGTTTAGGCGGGTTGGTGCCGGGCTTGGCGACCGCGGGAGGAAGCGCCACCTTCACCGTGACGGCCGCCAGAGGCGCCGCCACCATGAAGATGATCAGCAGGACCAGCATGACGTCCACGAACGGCGTGACGTTGATGCTGCTGTTGGCTTCTTCTTCGTATTTGCCGCCGCCTGAGCCTCCGAGTTTGGCTCCCATCTGGCTTAGGCTCCTTTGTCGAGCTGCCGGGAGATCGCGTTCATCAGTTCAGCCACAAAGCCTTCCGAGCGGGCGCCATAGGCGGAAATCCGGGTCTGGAAGTAGTTGTAGAAGATAACCGAAGGGATGGCGGCGAACAGGCCAAGGCCCGTGGCCAGCAGGGCTTCGGCGATGCCGGGCGCCACGACCGCGAGGTTGGTGGTGTTGGTGTTCGCGATCCCGATGAACGAGTCCATGATCCCGTAGACGGTGCCGAACAGGCCGATGAACGGGCCGTTGGAGCCGACCGAGGCCAGGAACTGCATGCCGCTGGAAAGGCGCCGCGTGAGCGAGGCCTGAACGGCGGACACGGCGTGTTCGGCGCGGTTGAGCGTCGTCTCACGATGCTCGCCCGCGACATGCAGGCCAGCCTGGCGGGACAGTTCGACTTCTTGCGCAGCCGCAGCGGCCATGTCGGCCAGCGGGTTGCCGTCGAACTCTTCCGACATCGCGATCCGGCCCATGTCGTTGATCGACTTCGCGCCGCGGAAGGCTTCGAGGAAGCCGTCGGATACGCGGTTGAGCGCGCGGAACTCGAGCAGCTTGGTGATCAGCAGCGTCCAAGAGAACACCGAGGCCAGGAGCAGGCCGATCATCACGACCTTCACGACGGGTTTGGCGTCGAGGAACATCGTGCCGATGCCCATCTTGCCCGCATGCTTCATTTGCGGGGGCAGGTTGGCGTCGGGCGCGTCCGCCGCCGGGGCGGCAGGCGCGGCGGCCGGAGCCGCAACGTCGGCGGCAGGGGCGGCCGGAGCCGCCGCAGCATCAGCCGCCGGAGCGGCAGGAGCCTGCGCGAACGCCGGCGCGCTCGCCATCAGCGCCACGGCGCCGAGGAGAGCGATAAAAGGAGTCTTCAGTTTGTTGTCGAACATCTGTCGCCAGTTCCTGGTTGGTCTTGCACGAGTGGCCGGAGGGTCGTCGCGCGAGAGCGTCTCCACCCTAGTTGAAACATCCCGTCGTCTCGATCCGATTTCCCGAACCGATATGACAGGCCGCTATCGCAGCGCCCGACCCGTGACAAACCCGACAACGTTGTGAAGGGCTTGCGTCGCGAAGGCGCTTGGTGACTTCCGCGTCCCTGAGGGAATTGGAAATCCTACCGCTATGTTAGACGTGCGGCTCCGGACCTTTGGCAACCCCTTATTAAGGCGTCAAGGGGTCACGGGACTCGGAGGCCTTGCGAAAAGACTTTGCACGCCCCGTCGTTGTTGCGGTGCACAATCCGTCCACCAAGTAACGCGGTCTGGAATTCTACCTTTGCGCGAATTCAAATGCTGCAACGCAGCATCTTCGGACAACCGTGGTCTTGCCGAGTTGTCTGCCAATCGGGCGACCGGTGGTTGCGAAGCAGTCAGATCCTCATCCGACTGTTGGACGTGACGCCGGCCGCTCAGCCGTTTGAAGTTCGATTTTCGGGATCGGCGCCTCCTGATCTAGGCGTGTAACCGATTCAAAATTACGCCTGTAGTCGGAAGTGTCAATGACGCTCTTGCAGGCGGCGATGGTTCCACGCCTCCACGTCGGGATGATGACAGCCGGAAGGCCGCGGCCGGCCCAGCGCGGCCTGTCCTTGATGACCGGGAAGAGAGGCGGCGCCTAAGGCTCGAGCCAACGCCTGCAGAAGATGGTGCCTGGGGGCGGATTCGAACCACCGACACGCGGATTTTCAATCCGCCAGGTCTGTCATTGATCTTATTGAAGAACTCGCCCGCCATGTCCGGAGCATGTCCGCACACGCTGACATATAGGGGTACAAACGACGCCATTCGCGGCATTTTCAGCGGCGATTGACGCCAATTGTGTGCGGTGCCCGGTCGCAGAATTGGGGGGTTCAAGGGAGCAATTTTCGTCTCCGGAAACCCACTGCGCCTTGGCGCCTATTCGTCGCCCGCCGCACTATCTTGGCCCCACGCAAAGCAGAGTTCCTGCTGCGTCTTCAGGAACGCAGCAGGGTCGAGGACATCATAACTCAGAGCCTCCGCAGCGGCCACAAAGCCCGCGAGCGTTTCGGGCTCCATACCGCCGGTCTCGCGATGGGCCTTGTTGACGATCATGGCGGACAGCATGGGCCAACCGAGGTGATGGGCATGTTCGACGAGCGCCCAGAGGTGGGCGTTCATCGGATAGCGCACCTTGTCCCATATCGCCCCGTTGGCCTCGGCCAGCTCGCCATAGCTCACGAACCTCCGCTCGCCGGCCGCTTTGCGCAGATAGGCCAGTGTCGTTTCGAGGTCGAGGCCACCGCCGTGCCGAGCGTTCCATTCGCGGGAGGCTGCCCCATAGGCAGGCTCGCTGGTCGCGCCAAGCCGCCGATGGTTCTCCATCAGGTTCTTGAGACCCTGGTCGTCGAGCTTCGTCACGTCGATCATTGGCGGCGGCCTCCTAGTGCGGCTTGCCGGTGACTTCCCGCAGCAGCACTTCCGCCTGGGCCAGCACCGTCTGGACGGCGTCGTCGGCGAGGTCCGGCGGGTAGCCGTAGCGTTTGAGGATGCGCTTCACGAGGATGCGCATCCGCGCCCGCGAGCTTTCGCGGTGATGCCAGTCAACCGTGGCGTTCGCGCGGAGTTGCTCCAGCAGCTCGTGGGCAATCACCCGCAGCTTCTCGTCGCCCATGGCGTCCACGGCGCTCTGGTTCTCGGCCAGGGCGTCATAGAACGCCAACTCCTCCAGGCTCAGGCCCTGTTCCTCGCCCCGCAGGTGGGCGGCTTTCAGGTCCTTCGCCATGGCGATCAGTTCGTGGATCATCTCGACCGCCGACAGCGCCCCGGCGTGGTAGCGCGCGACGGCCTCCTCCAGGCGGGCTGAGAAGGCCCGGCTCTCGACCACATTGGACTTCGACCGGCTGACGATCTCCCCGTTCAGGAGCTTCCGCAGCGCCTCCAGCGCGAGGTTCTTTTTCTCCATCCCCTGGATTTCCACCAGGAACTGGTCCGACAGGATGGAGATGTCCGGCGTCTCGATCCCGGCCACCCGCAAGACGTCGATGATCTCCGTGGAGGCCACGGCGCGGTCGATGAGCTGCTGCACGGCGAAGGCGCGGTCCTTGGCGCTGATCTTGCCGGTGAGGGTGGTCTTTGCGATGGCCGCGCGGACGGCCTGGAAGAAGCCGACCTCGTCGCGAATTTCGCGTGCCTCATCGCTCGCCGAGGCCAGGGCGTAGGCCTTGCCCAGTTCCAGGACCAGATCCTGATAACGCCGATGCGCCCTCTTCTTGTCCTCCGGCGTCTTCGCTTTCAGCGCCTCGCTCTCGGCCCACCGCAAGACCCAGTCGATGGCCCCCGCTAGGCATCCCAGCCGCTGCATCGGCGCGCCCGTAATCCCCGGCATGTAGTCGAAGCCGTGGAAGATCCCCCTGATGATCTCGTAGCGCTCCACGAGGGCGGCGACCGCGGCCTCCTCATCGATCCCGGTCTTATCGCGATCCGAGTCCGTGTACTGGCCCAACGCCGCTCGCAGGTTCTGGGCGATGCCGATGTAGTCCACCACCAGCCCGCCGGGCTTGTCCTTGAACACCCGGTTCACCCGCGCAATAGCCTGCATCAGGCCGTGACCACGCATCGGCTTGTCGATGTACATGGTGTTCATGGACGGGGCATCGAAGCCGGTCAGCCACATGTCGCAGACCAGCACGAGGCGCAGGGGATCGGCCGCGTTGCGCGCCCGCTTGGCCAGGTCGTCGCGCCGCCGTTTGCCCCCGACGTGTTTCTGCCAGGCCAAGGGGTCCGACGCCGATCCGGTCATGACGATCTTGATGGCCCCAGCGGCGTCTTCGTCCGAGTGCCAGTCCGGCCGCAAGGCCACGATCTCGTTGTAGAGGTCCACGCAAATCCGGCGGCTCATGCAGACGGCCATGGCCTTGCCGTCCAGGGCCTCGATCCGTGCCTCCAGATGCTGCACCAGGTCGGCGGCGATCAATGAGAGGCGCTTCTTGGAGCCGACCAGGGCCTCCACCGTGGACCACTTGGCCTTGATCTTTTCGCCTTCGGTCAGCGTCTCGTCTTCGATCAGCGCCTCGATCTCGGCGTCGATCTTGGG
>Ga0307517_10005462_pt1 | contig 19143 bp, 15 predicted proteins | sample 23_EM_MG_FD_194515 | JGI IMG/M metagenome (GOLD analysis project Ga0307517, IMG submission 194515) | Populus trichocarpa ectomycorrhiza microbial communities from riparian zone in the Pacific Northwest, United States - 23_EM | ecosystem: Host-associated > Plants > Roots > Unclassified | place... | reverse complement strand
ATTTAATTTTCATATATTAAAGGGAATTATAATTAAGGCTTGATTTGATAATTTGGTGTAAATATTCTAAAACATTAAATAAATAATCATGTGATTTTAGAAACATTTAGTGTAAGATTACCATGTATAACAATTTATTATTACAAACATAGACTGAATCATATATAATATATCAGCAATTTAATTTAATGGATTGACTCAGCAAACTTAATTAGATTAAAACATTGTTAACTTAAATTTTGATTTTTTTATTTAAAATTAATTTTTTAAATATTTTTAAATTGTTCTGACAAACTGATATAAAAAAATAAAATTTAAAAAATAGTATTTTTATTCAAAATAATATTTTAAAATTAATGACCGAGTCCCGACTCATATCAGATCTCAAATCGGGTGTGAAAACTACGGTATAACCTGCTCTTTTATGAAGCCAACTTAGCACGTCAGGACGAATTTAGTATCCCGTCCAAGTTGCTACACCCAAACACTCCAGGATAAAATTAACGGACAAAACCTCAAAAAAAAAAAAAAAAAAAAAACGGTTACAGGAAAATTGAAAGAAATGAGCGATCCTAGAAAAATAAAAGCAGAGCGAGGTGTGGTTGTGCCACTTCCTGTCCGTTCTGAAGAAAAAAAAAAGATCCCTCCTCCGCTGCTGTTCGTGGTGGCTAATTTCACAACCGCCGTGGTGTCACTTCTCCACGTTTTAAGATAAAAATAAAGAAGGCACGGCTTTTGTTCTGTCCAAGACATCGGTATACTCCCCTTAGATTATTCCTCGTCTCGATCCCCAATTCCTCAGAATTTCGTCAGTTCCGATGATTTTGTCTCACTGTTTGTAATCACATGCAAGAATCTGGCTGCTTACTTTCTTTTAATTCCAAATCGAACTCCCTAATCTGATCTTGATTGTGATCGAGATGTCATTTAAGAGCAAGTTAAAGGAGATTAGAGATGATATCACTACTACATTTTCGATGGGAAAGTTACAGAGGAACAGAACAAATCGAAGAGGGAGAGCTTATATTGCACCTGAATTAGGAGGTGGGTCTGAACTATTAAGCGAGTTGATTGAAGAACAGAGTCCATGGGCTAATTTGCCACCAGAGTTGCTACAAGATGTGATTAAGAGAGTTGAGGGTAGTGAAACTTCATGGCCTGGAAGAAGAGATGTTGTTGCTTGCGCTTCAGTTTGTACGTCTTGGAGAGAGATTACTAAAGCTGTTGTTAAGACCCCAGAACAGTGTGGTTGCATTACTTTCCCTATCTCGCTAAAGCAGGTGACTAAAAAAAGGGATTTTTTTCTCCTCTTGTTTTGTATTTCTGTGAATGGTTAGGTGCTGATATTATTTTGGGGGTTCTTTTTTGTTTTTTTGACTAGCCGGGGCCGAGAGATGCTCCAATTCAATGCTTTATTAAGAGGGAAAGGGCTACTTCTACTTATCATTTGTATCTTGGTCTCAGTCCTGGTAATATTCTATGATTTATTGTGTTAGTTTTGATGGATTTTGTTTATGAATTTTGAAATGAAAAGATTGGTTATTGAATTGGATCCATTTTTTGACTTCCTAAGCACTCTGCCATGAGAAAAAAATTTAAAATTTTCCAGTGGTGGTGTTGTGTTTTTAATTTTAGTTCAGTGTGTGTGTGTTCTCTACTGCTAAATTAATGTTACTTAATAAATTACAGCTTTGTCAGGTGATATGAGTAAATTATTATTAGCAGCAAAGAAGATTAGAAAGGCTACAAGCACAGATTTTCGGATATCATTTGTTGGAAGTGATTTCTGTCAAACCAGCAATACCTATGCTGGAAAGCTGAGGTATGGTTTATCATTTTGGATGTCTAATCTTTCTATTGCCACATTCTTCTTTTGTGGAATTGATTGGGAAATCCTGAACAGGTCTAATTTCCTGGGAACCAAATTCACCATTTATGACAGTCAGCCTCCATGTCCTGGACTGAAGTCCAATTGCAAGCTTCAGCAGAAAGTCCGTTCCATCCAAGTGTCTCCAGGGGTACCTGCTAGAAACTTTAATGTGGCCACTGTATCTTATGAGCTTAATGTCCTACGGACCCGGGGTCCAAGGAGAATGCATTGCATCGTCCACTCAATCCCTATTTCTGCAATTCAAGAAGGGGGAGTAGCCCCTACTCCATTGGAATTCAATAATCCTGGTGATGAGCAATCTCCTTCATTGTCTGCCTCAAAAGTAAAGCAACCACTTATCGATTTCATCTCCACTAGCCGTGCTGAGTCATCTGATTCAATTTGCAGCAAAATGGATCCCCTGGTTTTGAAAAATAAAGCTCCTAGATGGCACGAGCAGCTTCAGTGTTGGTGTCTAAATTTTAAAGGGCGTGTTACAGTGGCCTCTGTGAAGAATTTCCAGTTGGTGGCAGCTGTGGAGCCTTGTCAAAATGTTCCTGTAGAAGAACAAGAAAAAGTTATTCTTCAGTTTGGAAAGATCGGGAAAGATATCTTCACCATGGATTATCGATACCCCCTCTCTGCCTTCCAAGCTTTTGCAATCTGCTTGAGTAGCTTTGACACTAAACCAGCTTGTGAATGATCATTTTCTTTTTCCATCTTGGGCCATATTCGCGTTGTTCTTCCCCGAAAACTTTGTTGTATTTATTTTTGATTAATGTGGGTGTCCGGGCTAGCTTACGCGCACCTCGACTAATTCCACGAACCCTGAAATTAACGACCATGTAAGCCTCCAGTGGCCCTGAGGAGACTCGAACTAACTTTGTTGTATTTATTCTCTCTGAAGGAAGCTCCTTTGGATTTGCACTTTGTCATCAGCATTAATTTTATGTAAACAGCAGTGGTCTGCATGGACTATGTAGCAACATTTGTTTATTTGCAGAAAGGTAGTTCTGCAACAGCTACCCCAAGTATGTAACTTCTTAAGGAATTTTAATTCCATAAAACCTATAAATTCTTGTTCTCTGTATATTAGAAACTTTGTACACTGAATTTTGATGTTAAGTTGAGAAGTACAGTGAACAAAACATTTCATTATCATATGATGCAAAAGTATTATACATAAACATGACTTTATAGATGATATTGCATCCTTATTATTACTTCTGTAAAATATTTTTATTGTCATGTGCACAAACTGTATGTTTTTGGTGGTAGATTATAGTAACAAGCCATCATTTACCTGGTTAGAGAACCCCTATATCCTTATCTTTGCTCTCCTGCGCACGATTGTAGCGACAACCATGTCTTCAAGGCTTTTCTGGATTATCAGGGTCTGAATCACTTGATTCCAATAAGAGCCCTCATAGGCATCGTCATTTTACTGTCGGTTCATGAGTAAGCATCTCAGCAGGGGTGACTTTGAATTCACCCTTGTGTGTCTCGAGAGGACCTGGTTTAGCACTGTACTCACTGGGTTCTTCATCGTTATGAGAGAGATGCAGCTGTACACCAGGACTTCTTTCGTTTAGTGAACTTTCAAACAAAATCGAGTTATTGACACTTTGTGTATTACTGTTGATATATGCCTTCATTGCTGGATCTTCTTTTGTCAGCAGATCTTTGAACTTTCCACCCTTCGAACTTCCTTCTCCATCAGTAGGATTTTCGCTGCTCTCATCTGGATTGATCTTATAACCATGATGGATGTGGACTGATCCATCCTTTCTTGTTGGTTCAGAGCCCTCGTACATTGAAGCTCCTCTGTTTTCACCTGCTAGAGTTACAATGCTGACAGGCTTTTCACCAATGGGATGCTTTATGTGCTCCATTCCCAGCTTGTGAACAAACTTGGAAATGTCTTCCCTGATTTCTTTGTGCAGGGGAACTTTTTCTCCATTGGACATGGATGGTTTTTGATGAGATTCGCCCAATACATACCGGGCTCTTGCAGATTTCGCAGTTTCCCCATTTGAGCTAACAGTAGTCCTTTTCCTTTCAAAAATGTCTTCCTTTACGTTTTTCAGCTGTTCTGAAAGATTCATAGGATGATCAGGACCTATGGTGTAAGAATCTGATTTTTGTGATGCTGCAGGTATCTCAAGTGCTGCCACAGAAGTTGGTGTTGCTGTTGCTGCTCTCACAACACCTGATGCTTGTACAGGCTCTGATTGTTGTTGTCGCCGAGAGACATTCTCTGCTCTGATTTCTGTCTTTTCTTGAGGCACTTGTGACAAGGGAAAAGATATTGCTGGATTTGTTTCTTGTTGTTGAGTGGCGGATTGAGTAGATGTCGGTGGAGGCTGAGAGGTCTCTTGTGTTGCTAGCTGCAATTTCTTTGATGGGGACCGGGAAACTGTTGGCTGCACTTGGGTAGCTATCTTAGAAGGAGAAGAGGGCTGTGAGGATGTTTTACCTGGAACTCGAGAGGCCAAACGAGATGGAGATTCAGGTTGTTGGACTGCCAGTGCTGCTGTCCGGGGCTGGGAAGTGGTGCGAGAAGGAGAAGGTGGCACAGATGCAGTTCTTGATTGAGGAGTTGCACGAGATGGTGACTGGGTTTGGGAGGCAGCTTGGGTTTGGGTTGTTGCACGAGAGGGTGATGGGGGCACCGATGCAGCTCTTGATTGTGGAGTTGCACGAGATGGTGATGGTGGCACAGAGGCAGCCCGTGTTTCTCGAGATGGTGATGGTGGCTCTGAACCAGCCCGTGTTGGGATTGTTGCACGAGATGGTGATGATAGTTGAGAAGTGGCTTGGGATTCAGCAGCCGCGCGAGGTGGCGGCTGAGGTTCAGTTCGTACTAGTGCCGTAATCTGAGTGGTAGGAGTTGGTGCTGGGGCTATCCCTGCTGGTCGAAAAGGTGGCCGCTGAATGGGGATTGTGGTGGTTGGCCGGGCTGGGGCTTGAATTTGAACTGTAGGACGAGGAGGTTGGGGTTCAGCTGTAGGACGTGGAGCAGGAGCGACGGACAACCAAGGGAGCCGAAAGCGGAATGGCCTCTGGTCTGCCATAGATTTGATTTAAGAAAATGTAAAGTATAACAAAGGTTGTAGATGTAGGTTGGCTGCGTTGATGCTGAATTCTTGTTGAGAAATGTGGTATTAATAAGTTCCTATTTGATACCTTGGAAAGTTTTCGAGACCTTTCTGTTGCCGTCTTCAAATTCACTCTCTCCTTTTGCCTCTTTTCCTCTCTAAAGGCTAGCCTTTATGTGGGAGAAATTCGGGATTCCTTAGACAGATTTTCCTTCTCTCTCAGGTCTAGCATCTCAATTTGTTCGTCTTTAGATTATGCATTCCTATCTTGTTCAACTTTAAGCTTCTAACTATGTCGTCTCCTGTGATAGGAAACCAGGGTAATTGTTACTTTTCTTCTAAAGCCATCCAAGTATATACTTCGCCGAATCTCAGTTTATAGAGCACAACTCTCCATCCACATGATGCATGTGTTATCTCGACCATAGATCACCAGTGATCAATTCTAATTCTAATTTTGTTTTTTATTTTTAAAAAAGAAATTCCTTAACTCTTTGATAAGATATCAATATTGCAGCGATGACTATTTGCTTAGTCAATCATGCATGTCAGCATGGTAAAAAGGTTTAAGCAATGCATGCAATCTCTTGGTTTGCTAGCTTTCAATGCTCTACCATTGTACCATGCCCGCCAGAGAAGCAACCTACAAAACAAGGAATAAATCCTGAGAATTTTTCTTTCTTAATTCCATCACCCTACCATTCAAGAAAAGAACTCTTCGCAAGATATACTTTCTTGCGTCTTCTCCTTTAAAGATACTATTTATGGGTTGAATCCATCCCATGACTTCACCGTCAGAAGATCGTATAATTGTTTCAAGCTCTCCAATCTTCTCTTAGGTATGTTAATTGTCACTTAATTTTGTTTACACAAACTTTATCCCGAACCTTCATTAGGCAATCACAAATCTTTTCAGCCACGTTCTTGCAATAGACAATATTCATTTTTAACTTTCATTTTCCAACAAGATCTGTTGAAATGGAAGGACTTGTCCGAGGAATAAGATCTTGCCAGGAAACCCTCAGAGTTGCAATTCTAAAGCATCCCCGAGATAGAAGAGACATATTTTCACGTTTTGGACGCGTTACATCCTCTCTTCCAGTGCGAGAGAAAGGACTAGAGAATCTAACAGTGGCAGATGTACTGATGACGAAGGGAGAAGACAAAATTGGCTCCTGGCTCTGGTGCCGCACCACCGATTCTGTCTATGATGCTGTGGAGAATGTAGGTTAATGAAATAAATCTGAAACTGTTTCCTGAAGAGTCAAGTTTCTTTATATTGTACACAAACATCACTACTAAAATCTAGAAATTTGCAGATGGCAAAGAATAATATTGGATCATTGGTAGTCCTAAAGCCAGGAGAACAAGAACTTATTGCAGGAATTATCACAGAGAGAGGTATCTGATTTCTAAATAACCCTACTTTACATTGTTAGTTAGGCATTCATCCTCTATCCTTGGTGTAATTTTAGGCATGAATGCAACATAATTGAAATAGAAATGCGTTAATGGAGTAATTAGCTCTAATTCACCAGAAAAAAAAACTTTGAATTGACTTTGATGCTGTAGCTAAGAGTTGGAATGCCAAGATTTTCAAAATAACATAGAAACTTGAGAATAATTTTTATTAAACTACGCAATATGATGAAGTAGATTATTCTAATCGTTGTTAATGGAGGTGGAACGGATGCCTGAGCAGACTATATGAGGAAGATAATAGCACAAGGGAGATCATCTAAATACACAAGAGTCGGGGAAATTATGACTGATGAGGTTATTTCTTGCACTATTTTTGTGTTGGGGTTACAGAGTAACCATTCTCCTTTCTAAATATGTTTCAATTTCAACGCTTGACAGGACAAATTAGTAACAGTGACATCTGACACCAGCATTCTACAAGCAATGCAGCTGATGACAGGTATTTATGATGCTAAGAATTCATGTTTTCCAATTACATGGGATATAGAGTCGAGTCGTTACTGAATTTGATGATGCCGCGATAAAGGGAAATTTATATCTCGATTTCAGATCATCATATTCGGCATGTTCCGGTCATAGATGGAAAGATAGTTGGGATGGTTTCCATTGTAGATGTGGTTCGAGCTGTGGTAGAGCAGCAAGGTGGAGAATTGAAGCGGCTGAATGAGTTCATTAAAGGAGAATACTATTAGAATCTAACAATCAATGTATGAAAGCTTCCTGCTTGTAAGGATAATGTCTTCAGAATCTATTTGGACCAAGATTTTTCTTTAAATTCCACAAAAGAGAAAAAACTTGGCTCCAGAAACTGGCCATTTTTCTCAAACAGGCAGAGATCGTCCAAATCCATATGGAAGTGTGTGATTGGTGTGCCAACCCCAGAAAGCACAATCTCAATTCACAACATTAATCAAAGAAAAACATAATCTACAAATATGTGCTTAACGATGCGCAGAAGAGCGAAAGGTAATCCAGTCATCGGACAGAGAATTGTCATAGCTCATGTAAAACAACACATTTAACTAATACAGAACGAAGCATCCTTCTCCTTTCAATTAATTATTAAAAAGGGCCTCCATCATGATTAAAACAGTTTCCTGAATTACACCAACATGGGCACACGAATAAAAGCCAAACTGAGAATATGACTGAAACGATGCTACATCCTGCTTGTCAAGTAGCGTTTGATTTTCCTATATGAACTACCAAAACAGCATCTCAATTATCACTAGTGTGCCATAACCTCGAGAATCGTGACGGCAAACTATTTTGATGGTCTCTTGCGGGAAAAAGCTTGAGATGCCGTTAGCGCAACCTTTAGATGTTCTGAAGCAAAGCCCTGGGCCTCCATCAACCCATGTACCCTTTGAGCCTCCTGCACAAACCCACCAGCGATAAGCCCGCCTACAACCCTTTCAAAATCATGCAACCCCAATTGCTCCTTCTTGGCTTCCACAACCCCCAAAGCCTGAAGAGCCTTCCTCTCGACCCCAGCCCTTGCATACATATCACAAAGGCTAACTTGAATCTTGAGAGGAGGAGCCTCGCCCTGCTCAGCAATCCTGCCCAATAGCTGCTCAACCTCATCAACCAGCTGCAATTTCCCCAACCAATCGACAAGGACAGTGTCAGTAGCAAGTCCAGGCTCAAAGCCATCCTGCTCGAGCTCTAACAAAAGTTTGAGAGCCTTATCCAACATATTCTTTTTCTCATAAGCTGCAATCATGCCTGCAGTGCACCTGTCATCAGGCTTGTGTCCAAGCCTCATCAAATAGTCAAAGTTGTTTCTTGCCTGATCAGGATCACCAACTTGCCCAAATGTCTCAACAAGCAATGTACAAGACTCCAAATTCGGCTGGAATCCTGCAAACTGCATTGTGGTTGCAATTCGTCCAGCTCCACCAACATCTCCATGTTGTGAAAATGACCGAAGCAAAGTCATGTAGATCTCCATTGTAGGCTTGATGTCTCTTGCCTCCATCTCTCTCATCAATAATTCAGCCAACTTAGGTTGACCAGCATTTACATATGCCATGATCATCGAATTGTAGATCTCTCTGTCTGGTCGGAAACCAAGTCTCCTCAAGCTTTCCAATGCTTCTCTAGCACGGTCAAGATTTCCTGCCTTGCTGTACATGTGTACCAAAATATTAGTGGTCAAAGCATCTGGTTGAATACCATTTTCATTCATCTTCTCAACAATTCTTTCAGCATCTTCTATGCGGTTCTGTTTAGCATGGGCATCAATAATCTTGCTGTAGTCGCGGATGTTAGCTTGGAAGGATTTTTCGCTCAACAAAACTTCCTCTACCTGCAATAAAATTCAATCGATAGCAACCACCTCAAGATAATGAGTTGAGTAAATCATGCTATGCCATTTATTCTACACATTTCAAATCTCGACCATGTTAAACATAGAAAAGATAAAATCAATAACTAATCGCTGTAATCACACACAATAAAGTAAATGAACTAGTTATATAACTCACAAATGTAAGAGAAAGAAAATGAATGAGCATTGTACCTTAGGGTATAAACGAGTATTCTGTTCTTTCAACTTATCCAACAAAGTGAACCAATCAATCCTGCTAGGCTTTTGAAGCTCTGCCCATTGAGCTAACAGTGGAGAAGGGTCATCCTCCTCTTTCAATTCAAGGATTTTCTCGGTAACAATTTTGCATTTCCCAGATATTGGCTTCGGTTCCTCAGGCCAATCGAGCTTTTCTGACTCATGGATTCTATCAGCAACTTTAGCCCACTTAGGATTGGAAAGATCAAGTCCATAAATCTTGTAATTTATCTTCCCATGTCTCATAGGAAGAGTAACGACCTTAGGTTTCTCCTCATCCATGATCGCAGCCTCTTCACCCATGGCCACAGCATTCTTTCCCTCTTCTTCTGCTTTCTCCTGGGCTCTCACTTCTTCTCTGAGACGCTTCAAACCCTCATAAAAGTCACTTTCTTCCATCTTCTCACGTGCCCATTTGAACCTAAAGTCCCTCATCATGTCCCCTCGGATTCCAATCTCAGCAGCAAACCTACACAATTCCTGCACCTCCTCACACTGCAAAAAACCCTTCATTTTCTCCTTCTTCCTTTCCTTTTCCATATCCGCCAACACTGCATTGCTCACTTCCCACACTGTCTTCCACAAATCCCTACTGAAACCCTGAGACAACGTAGCCACCGAAACATCAAGCATTTGTTCAAGACCACCCTTTTCCATTTCCGAAACAACTTCTCCAACAATAACCAAAAGCATACCATTAATCGTCTCTTTATCACTATCCTTATACACTTCAGTTAACTTCCCACGCATTATCCACACAAATCGCGACAAGAACTCATTCATGGTTTCATCCTCGTCCTCGGAATCATTAGCATTGTGTTTCGGATTAAAACTCGACCCAATCAACTTTGTTTCTCCAATAGTGTGCATGTATCTATTAAAGGACAAAATGGGTGTCGAGTTACTACAATTATAAGGAACCACACCATCACAGCTGCTGTTTGAGGAATGGATTGAGGCTGTAATGGTAGAGAAATCTCTTCCAGTCCGCACTCTTCCATTGAATCTCGATAAGTTGTTAACTACTTGCCTATTAACTAAGCGCTTCAAATTCATGCTTCAGATATGTATATGAATAGAGAACTCAAAAACCCAGATGCAAAATTGCCACGAAAACAAAGAAGAGATGTCAAGCTGGCTAGAGAGACTTCAAATGTCCGAAACAGGCAAAACCCACATGGAAATGACAGTCAAACACAGTGAGACACAATCTTTCAGAACTCTGAAAGAAACAATTGAAGCAGAGAAAGAGATGAGTTCATTACCTCAATGGAAAAGAAATGAGGACAGCTGGATTCCCGCTGGGCAACCAGGACCAGAGGGCTGCTGTGTACTCCTTTGTGGTAGTGAAGTTAGAGAAGGCAAAACCCTTTTAATTTTTTTTAATGGTTTAATTTTGATAACGAGACGAGAGGCCAAAAACCTGAAGTAAAGCCCACTAGAAACTGGACAGGTCCAAGAAAGATAGTTCAAGTTAGAACAGTGAACTGGCCCATAACCTGGAAGGCTAATGATCTCTGGGCTCGCTTCAAGGAATCGGAAGAAAATGTATTAGAGGAAGATTAAGGAGTAATTAATTCTTTAGTATTTTAGTTGTTAATGAAAACATAAACAAGAACTCAAAAGAATAATGCGAGAACTCACATTTGGTCACAAGAAATTCTCAGACAAAATATTCAATCATGTTTCCCGTGACTTTAAATTTATCTAATTTGTTGCAATCTTTATTTTATTTTTTTACATGTAAGGTGACATTCTTTCCTTTTTTATATATTTTATCAGGTTAAAGATCATAGTTATAGAATCCGAACAGGCTGAATGTGTCGATAATTAATCCAAAATTAAATTAATTTAGGTTAAAAAAATAAAAAAAATAAAAAATCTGACCAACCCGATAAAAAATCAAAACTGATTTGATCAGGTCAAAATCTAACTCTTAACCCATCGATTATTTTTTTATTACAATAATATTGTTACAATTTTTTTTTTTAAAAAAAAATTAGGATGCCACTCCCTATTCATGAATTGAGCCTTGCTCCAAGTGGTTATCAGATTTTAGTTTATATCAATATTTTTTTTTTGCTTGATGTTAAAGAATATATTTTGATCAATTATATATTAATTAAAATTAAATCTTATACCATGACGATTTTAGTAGAAGAGAACTTCACTAATTGTGACCATCTAACAATTTCTGATATTAATGTGTAAGGCTGTCTTTAGGATTGAAACGTCAATCCCTAACAAAAGAAAAGGGAGTTGAAACCCTAACTAAAGAACAAGGATTGATATGTCACAAGAATATAAAAAGTTTTTTAAAAAATAACAACTGATTCTAATGTAAGAATCCTGAGATTTTCCTTCCCAGATACCCAAATATGGAAGATGATTTTTCTCCTTTATTGTGATTGCTGGAGCCACTTGAGATGTCCATGGTCAAGTCAAAACTAACACCTTCTGTAGTATGCCCTAAGAGCTGGAGCAATTCCATGGCAATGGCTTTTCCTCTTGATGTCCCATTGACAGATATACAGAACAATGATTGGATGATGCTTCCTCCCTTGATCAGTTGACAACAATCAAGCTCCTCATAACATAGGGAGAGAACTTCCATTGTGGTTTCTTGTTCCAGCTCACTACCAGTTTCAAGAAGTTGGGCCATTGAAGTGATACATGAATCGGTTTCAACGATTGCAATCCTACCCTCCTCGATCCGGCATAAGTTCTTCAGAACAGTACGGCAATACCGTGAAAGGTTGAGGTCGCATAGAAAAGGAACCAAGCTTGGGATGAAATCCAAATAGACAATGTGATATGCTATGTCACTGTCGTAGGACACATTACAAAGTATCTTCATAGCAAGCTCAAGGGATTCCGTATTCTGAGAATCAAGGATTTTCAGGATTGAAGGTAGAACTCCAGATGCTATAACTGCAGACTTGTAAAACTGATGGTGAGACAGCAATTCCAGGATTGCAAGAGCTTTTCCACTGATTTTAGAATCAAGAAGCGATGCTAACACATATATTGAATCTCCATGAAAAGCAGGCATTTCAACTCTGCAGAAAAAGGCCGAAAAGTTGAAAAACAAGTAAAACGTTGGCAAATAGTGAATATTATTGCGAATAACACACTATCAAGATGAATAAAAAGTTCGTGATTCCTTAACAACAATCCAAGAGCAGCAGCAGGAGACTTGGTGGTGGAAATAAATGCTTTAAAATGCTGAGTCACAAGGTTCAGTCGACCCTTTCAAAAATTATTCCAAAGTTGGATGATTTAAAAGAGAGTTAAGAAGATCGTCACATTTGCGTGTAAAGAAGAATAAGGAAATTCAGAAAAATTAACAGGCATGTCAACCCAAGGAGAAATATTTACCTGTCTTCACTCAAAACTGCCAAAATCACATCAACTGAATCTTTCTGGGCTCTTACGTCACACAAGTCATGTGCAACCTTCAAGAATTTTATCAGCGATTTCATAGAAGTGTCAGAAAATACGCAATCGCATGCTTGGTTATTTTTATTCAGTTCCTCTTTGACATCTTGCACTGTCTTGCATTGGGATTTCCAGGGAAGTGAAGCTAGCTTGGTAAGAGAGGCCAAGCCAATACTACAACCATTTGTAGATGAGTGGCGTGTGCACATTTCTTCTTTCATTCGAGGGAGCCTAGCACTTGAACGAATATTACCATCATCATCAATTAAATGCGAACCACAGTTTGTATCCGAAGATTGAAGTGAGACGTTGCTAACTTGAAGGCGCAAGTCATTCATGGAGCTGCCAAAGCTAGTAACAGATTCGGGGGATGTGCATTTCAGTGAGGAAACTGGAGAAAACTTTGACCGCTGACGTGGATCAGAAACAATGATTTCATGCAGGGAACACCATTTTGAAATGAGGCCCTTCATTGCAACGTTTGGAGTCAGGGACAGATTCTCCAGCCTAATATTAGTCATTGGGCACGTCTCGTGACCCTCACTAAACCATTTCTCAATCCAAACTCGTTCGTATGTTTTCCCAGATGCAATAATTACAGGATCATACATGAGTCTCGTAGAGATGGGGCATTCAAATTCAATGGGAGGTTTTGGTGTGCCATCAGCTTGTGTTCGTGTCTCGTACCAATCTACAAAAGCTTCTGGATAAGTGGACTGGCATTTTTTCTCTTTGTGCATAGAAAGGTTGTTCTTGGTTTGATCTTGCTGAATTAATTCTCCGTACTTCCTCAAAAGACTCAGGAGACACTTCAAAATCGTCTCCTTTGTCAGGCCAGTTTGATGAACTTTATCAAGCAGTCTCTTAATGGACCTTTTCTCTGCCAAAAGAGCCAGCCGGGATGTAATTTTCAGACTCGAAGCTGCAAGTCGAAGAGCCTCAAGTTCTGAATTTTCAATACAGTCTGATGCAGGTATGCCCCGCCTAATCAGCGCTAGCACAACCTTCCCAGCCTCTTCCTCAGAAGATTCTAGGTGAAACTTTGCACTCCTGAGGTCTTCAATAATTCCAGATATCTGTAGACAACGTTTTATTCTCAAATTAAAAGAAGAGATAAAAAGCAAAAAACGAGTAGCACAAAATTTCCAACCACAAACCAGAAGAATGGCCAGCCAGCAGGGAACTAAAAATGATGATGGAAAACACTCAGCATAGTACGCAGAGACAATCAGATTATATAAACAAGCTGTGGGGTGCACATTTCCACTTCATATCCCATCTAAATCATGCCCACTTACATTGTGGTATCGATCGCATAAAATCTTTTCCTCACATTCAAAGATCCATGCCCACAGAAAGAGACAGGTTGCTTAAATCTTGCAGATGAGATCATAGAGGATTCTATGTGGATTGAAATATTTAATTCACATGAGTCTAGTAATTGTTTGATGAAGCTTTCATGGATTTGCTTGGCCTGGAAAGTAATATTAGGAACATTTATCAAGTCACCGAGTAAAACTCTGAAAACATCTTGGATGGATGATTGATTGGTTATTGGTCCCCAATCACTTCAAATAAATTATTTGCATGCATCATTAAACAGTGGAAGGCTGCTGTATCTCAACCGAGCTTAACAGCAAGTTCTCTAAACATCCAATTTTGACTTTTTACTAGAAGAAATTTGTTCTACTTTTACATAGAAATGCAGGACAATTTGACAGCTTTCCATGAAGGCACAAAAACAAGAAGAATAATTCATAGAACAATGACTACTCCCTATTATAACTATGGAAATAGAACAATGAAGGATAATCCATAGCAGGAGGAAGAAGAAGTGACTGTCTTAAACATGAAAAAGTCTAGCAGAAAAGGTTCAAGCTCTCATTCATGCTATCATCAAGAACTTGAACCAGTAGCATCAAATAACAATTCACATATTGCAGTCCTGCCGAAAACTTAACAAACGGTTTAGAAGAATAAGGAATTGCAAACCTTGGCAGCCAGAAAAGGTGGAACCACATTTTGAATTTGGCCTAAACATAAATCCAAAGCATTTTGTATCCTTTTGCATTTCAAGAGTATCCTCTCTGCCGTAATTGCCTGAAAGAATTGCATTGGATTATTAGTACAACACCTGTCACCATCGGGGGAAAGGAAAAGAAAAACAATATGAAGACAATTAAGGTTAAACAAAGAACAGGCGCCGCAACGTAGTTGTATAATGGTCACTGGAAAAAACGAACGAAGAGTTTCCATTATACAAATGAAAGCAAGTACCAGGTAGAGTTTACTGGAATTGGCACAGTGCTGGATAAGTAGCTTTGCTGTATCCATATTGACAACCAGAGAGCACAACGCCTGCACTCCTGAAGAACATCGAGGCCGAGCAGACTCGATTGCTGGATATATCTGTGAGATTCTGTCCACAAAGTTCTTAAGTTCTAAGCACATTGAGCGATGCACCTGCGTATATTTAATAAGGTCGCATGGTTACAACAAACAAAGAACAAAACACAATAGGAATAGAGTGGAAGAAATCAACCAAATTAAAGCTTGCAGTTGTTATCCAGAGTTACTGAGGTAAGCTTTTGGGTTAAACATCTCATCTAAAATTACAAATTAAATATACTGGTACAAGAACTTGCAGCCAAAGATCCATGGTCACCTGTGCGAAGTCACTGGTGTGTGTGCTTACAATTTACCTTGACAGAAAAGCAGCTAGGGAGTTCCACATCTTTAGCACGATCCTTCCCCATCCCACAGAAGTGTCCCCAATCTGCAATTTTGCAAACAAACAATTGAAGCCCATCTTTTTTTAATTAAATTCATTAAACTTGGGAGTTGGGAAACTATAAATTCTCAACAAAGAGAGCCCAACTCAATTCAAACCTTGCTTATGCAGTTAAAGTAATCAACCATATAGGAAACCAAGGCTGGTTTTGCATTTCATAGAACCTGAAACTAAACAGATTTCCTTGTTAAGAAAAAAACATATAGCAAATCAAGCAAGAAACTTCAAAATATCAGTTTCTAATGATAACAAAGTGTTAAACATGCAACTCAAGCAACAAAGAGCCAAAAATCTTACCATCTACCCTCTAGCTCAAATTAATGACAGAGAACCCCGCTTGTATAAACAATCCAATATTCAGCCGGTTACATGCACACATGCACAGCGCTTCAGACGAAGACATGCACTATATACATGCATACCATCTGGGCGCCAAAGTTGCTTGAATTGAACTGTTGAAAACGGAGAGACTGAAGGATTTTTGTTCTTATAAAACTATTGTTCGGTTTGAATGATCGATGACGCTTAAAGACCTCCTAGAGAAAGACAGGATGTCTCTTCTTCTTGTTCTGAACCATCTCAACCCCGTAAACACAGAGAGACTGATGTGGTGAGTTTGAAGCCCATGACGACTGTTTGATCATCCAGGTTCTCTATATTGTTAGAAAATTATGCCAGTCCAAGAACTTAAACTGTCATGAAAGAATAATCACATCTTTCAGAAAAAGACACCACTCAACTAAAGAAGAAGAGCAGTAACTTCTAGCAAGTTGAAATTTCAAACGGAGTCAACGAAACAACTTCCACCACATGAAAGGTGGACGAAAAAACAACAGAGAGAGAGAGAGAGAGAGACTTGAAGCTATTAAAGTATTAAACGCTAATGACCAAGTGAAGGACTAGGTCGTTGAGTGGATTGATTTTACTTCACCAAAATCAATTTAAAATAATATAATTTTTTAAAAAATAAATTTTAAAATAAAATTATTTAAAAAAATTAAAAATAAAATCAAGTTTTTACCGGTTCAATCAAGTCATGGTTTAACTTAACAAATCAACTAAGATGCCGTTTGGAATTGCATTCCACACAGCATTTTTATAAAACTTGAAATTTGTTTTTTTCTTATAATAATTTTTTATATTTTTAAATTATTTTAATATGCTGATATAAAAAATAATTTTAAAAAATGATCACAACAGTTCCTTAATTAATACAATTTTTATCAAAAAAATATTTAAAAAAACAACCTAAGTTTACTCCCTTACAATCTAATTTCAAACTCAATTCTATTAAGTATGTGTTTGGTACTGTGGTGTATATTGATTTTTAAAAGTATATTTTATTTAAAAATTCATCAAGATAAATTTTTTCTAAATGTTTTTAGTTTCAACATAACACATTAAAATCATAATAAAATACTAAAAAAATCGATTTGATATGTTTTCAAAATAAATATACTTTAAAAAACAGAAGAAAAGGAAAAAAAACCTACTGCACTCCAAAATAGATTCTAAAACTTACTTAACATATATAACTAGATTAACCAGCAATACCATAGCCGGATTTAATAATATTTTATTAATTGAAGACACCTAGACGAGGAGCTAGATCCCCAACTCACCCCAAAAGCACCAGTTTCTCTAGTGAGTATAAATTAGGACATCTAGCTAGTTCATGAGGGGCAAATTAATCAAATTACACGAATCAAATTCACTTTAATAACAAAATAAACAATTTTAATCCGCATAAATTAAGCTCATTTAATCATCTTTTTTCTATTATGTGACGATTCGTGTACTTAAATTCCATCTGTTCTAAAAAAAGAAACTTGTTTAAAATTTAATGGTGTATTTATGAGTTATATTACCGCGTGGATTCTTTGTCTATTGACCTTCACCGATTTGTTTTTGGCAGCCATTTCGTTGAAGATTCAAGGAAAAAACCTGCAGTTAAAATACTAAAAGTTCAATCCAAAATGGACAAACCGAAGGCAAAAAAAATAGAGGTAAAAACATTAGAATAAGATATTTGCATTGTCAAACAATACAGGCACCGAAAAAACAAATTCATCAAAAAGTAACAGATGATACATACACCTAGAGCCGGTTTAAATTAAGAGTTACTTCGATAATGTTTTAAGACCCCTATTTAATAAAAGGTTCTAAAAATAAATAATATATATTTATTAATATTATGTTCTGTAAAGTGAAAATTATTCTTATTTAACAAAAGACTCCAAGTACAAAATAAAAATTACCCAAAACCTCACTTATCTCACATACATAAGAAAAATATTTTAAAAAGTTTTATTTATAATTTTATTCGCCTCTGTTCACCTTAAAGCCTGCACTAAAGAACCTATTTTGTGTGGGAAAATTATTGTAGGTAACCCTTGATTAGCCGTAGATAAAAAAACAAAAGAGCACTCAAGACCATCTTTCAGGGGTAAAATAGTATTTTCATTAGGCTCGTTTGTCACTTTATATTTGTTAATGAGTATCTTATTTTTTTCATAGTTTTTTGCACAGTGTAATTCCTTGGTTACCTTTAAAAGCAAAAAGAAATTAACTTTGCTCCAGGGCCATACCGAGATTTCCATTAACCATGAATATTTTAATTACTCCAATACCCTTGGAATTTTTTTAAAAAAAACGTAGTCTTGGCTTTAGGGGCATATTCAGGATTTCACATTGGTTTTTTTTTTTTTAATAATCATGTTGTCCAAGAGGTGATTTGATAATTCAAATAAAAAAAAAAATTGATGTGAACGTGCCAGTAAGTGAATCACCCTGTTGTCTTCAGGCGGTGCGTGTTGTAGCTCACTAAGGTTAAAAACCAGCGATCTTGATGTATTTTAATTGTCAACAATGGTGTCTTCCTTCCCAGGAGGCGCGTGTTGCTTAGTTCCAATAGGATTGATGGCAATTGGTTTTTTTTCCCTTTATTTTCTCTTTTAAGCTTGCCCTTGCAACATTTCACAAAATCCCTTCAGGTTAATTCACCTATAAGATTTGATCCATGCTATTTTAATTATAAATTAGTTTAATGAATTGGATTTTTTTTTTATTTCATCTTTTATCAATTTTTTTGATTTATTTTATTTTATTTTGAATGCTTTTTGGATTTGATTTTTTTTTTACAATTTCATCCTCATTCATTATATTTACATTTCATATTTTATCCTTATTTTTTTTATAGCTACATTTTAACCTTGGCAAGTTTTTAAAATTGATTTTTTTCTCGATTTCATCATTCCATCTTAAATTGAGCTTCTTGATTGACACCAAATCTAGGATTTAATGGGTTATGAATTTGAAAGATTAACTCAGGTTTAGTAGAATCGTCCAGTTTTATTTGTTTTTTATTTTATTTTTTTAAACTCATGTATTTTTCAGTTTTATCTTTTAGCATTTGATTTATTTGAAGATTGTGCTCTCTGTTTTTTTTTTTTTGTTTCTATATGATTTTTACTAATTTTGAAAATGACATAGGTTATCTCGAGTCTTTTTATTTATTGGTCATTGTTATTTTTTTAATCATATTATTAAATTAACCCGACTTAATGGATCTAGTCAGATCAATTACCCGAAGTCTTGAATTTTTCTTTCTTCTTTAAAAACACTAGTCTGAACCACGTTATAGCGTGAGACACTACTCTATATTTGCTCGAGTAATTTTTTAATCTATTTTTTAATGTTTTATTTATTTATTTTAGGCTTTTAATATTTGGTTAATTGGAATTGAGGTTTCTAATTTGTTTTGATTTTGATTCCACGGTGTTATTACGGACTCATATCCTAAATTAGGAGTTTTTTAGGTTAAACATAGTTAGCCTTAATCGATTTACTGTGTTATCATTTTAATATTTTTTATATATATATATATAAATGATAT
>Ga0307517_10005461_pt1 | contig 19144 bp, 25 predicted proteins | sample 23_EM_MG_FD_194515 | JGI IMG/M metagenome (GOLD analysis project Ga0307517, IMG submission 194515) | Populus trichocarpa ectomycorrhiza microbial communities from riparian zone in the Pacific Northwest, United States - 23_EM | ecosystem: Host-associated > Plants > Roots > Unclassified | place... | reverse complement strand
CGAAACATGTTGGGGAACTTCTGGCCGCTCCTTGAGCTTTTCGAGGACAAGAGCGAAGGGCACAAGAAGGTGATTAGGAGTTGGGTTGATCCGCTTGTCGTTCGCGCGGTGGGGATCCAGAAGGAGATGAAGGATAAGGGCCAAACCGTCAATCCGGACGACTGCACGTTTTTGGAATATTTGGCCACGACAACCCAAGGTAAGTACCTCGCATCTTCATTTTGTCGATAACGGTTGATGAGGTTGCTACCAGACGTGGATGTCCTTCGTGATCAGTTGTTGAACATCCTCTTAGCCGCTCGGGACACGGTGAGCGGCATCCGTCTTAGCCTGGTGCTTATTTCGTTCCCACTGGTTCGCTCACTCCACGCGCGATTTTAGACGACAGCTTTGTTATCCCACGTGGTGTACCTTTTCGCCCTACATCCCGATGTCTTGAAGAAAGCTCGGGAGGAGATTCTTGATGTACTCGGTCCAGAGGGTGCACCGACGGTCGAGAATATGCGTGGATTGAAATACCGTAAGCCCCAAAGTGCAAAAAGGATCTGTTCAGGAAGTTCATTGACTCTACCTCCACCATCCAGTTCGAGCCGTATTGAACGAAACTCTCCGTCTCTTCACCCCTCTTCCTTCGAGTATCCGCGACACTCGGGACGGAGGCGTTGCCTTACCACGATCAGACGTAACATACAACTCGCCCCCGATGTACATGCCACCCAGGATGCCAATCCTTTTCATCTTCTACCTCATGCAACGGAATAAGGCGTTGTGGGGAGCTGACGCAGAGGAGTTCAAGCCCGATAGGTGGTTCGATCGGGAGCTGCAGCAAAAGGTCTCCGCGAACCCCTCTATTTTCACCCCGTTCGCTTCCGGACCCAGAAACGTAAGGGACCCACTTTCATCCCGCCACATACCGGTGCGAATGAACGCTAACGAGAGTACACAGTGTCTCGGTCAGAACTACGCCCTGAACGAGGCCACGGTGTTTTTGGTCCGCCTGCTTCAACGCTTCGACGAATTCGCAATCGACGAACGAAAACAACTGCCTCCACCCTGGAAGAGGGACCTCAGCGCCGGCATTGGCTTAAAGGATCCGCGCGGTGGGACTTCGAGGAAGGACGTCGAGAAGATCTGGCCTGGGTTTACGATCGTCATTCACATCAATGGCGGACTGTGGATAAAGTTCAAGAAGGCTTCAGAGTGATGTGGGTTAGAGTTGGTTGACTGGCCGGGACTCTGAAGGTCTGGCCTGCTGTACCGGAACGATAAATTAACATACCCCCAGAACGTATTTTTAGATCTTTCAGTTGTATCATGAGCATTGTCCACCGTTTCCGGACAACGGACGTCCTTTGGGCATCGCAGTCGCGTGCGACGACAAAAACGCACTCTGTTTGCATAAATATTCTCGGGACCCCAAGTTCAGGGTCTTGTCGCTTTTTCCATTTACTTCCGTCCTGCAAAAATCGCAAAGTTTTGTGTGGGTTCCGTGCAATGTTCCCGCACCGGCACATGCTCGGCGAGGAGTCCCCTTCTCCAGTGGATTGGGAACTGCGGGAGGGTGGTGATGTAAGGGTGAATGCGCGTGCGCAGACCTGGGAGGATACTTGAAGGAGGATGACCATAGCGTATCCTCGCCGCGCGTGCAATGGTTCGTACGGTTGCGATTGGCATTGGCATTCAGATAGCCGGGCCACCATCGAACAGGTAATAACGCAAAACCATCCTCATTGGCCTGGCTGTCCTCTCCTATCGTATGACGAGGAACTGCTAGTAGTTTATTAGCCTAACTACATGGTGTGTACAATACCTATGCGGAAACACGCAAAAACGCCGGCCCCCACAGAACCGAGTCCGGAGGTGGGTCAACCACCACTCACGGTTTCCACGAGAAAAAAGAGCATGAGAACATTTACAACGGCACCGGCGAGCTGCTCAAATCGGTAACGTCCGAAAGCGTCCCAGCATCCTGCATTAACGCATCATGTATCTCATCCTCATGCTGTGGAGGCTGTGACACAGACTCTTGAGCTTGGGCCATGACCGTATCCATTGGACCGTCAGGCTCACCCTTAGCATCCGTCTCATCATCCTCCGCGTCTTCTTCTCCTGCCCCTTCGTCTTCTTTCTCCATCATCGCCCGCCTGCAAAACAAAAGTGGTCAGGGATGGATACTAGAATACAACAAACGATAAATCGGTGGAGGACTCACTTGTATGAATGTCGACATTCCGCTCTGATGGCCGCAGACTTCCACTTCTGACGCTTTGAATTCGTCGCGAGCATATCCTGGTCAAGTTCTACAGAACGTCCGATTCAACCCAGGTGTAAAGATCAAGCGTGGAAACGGGATCTCACCGTCAACTTCACCAAGGAGTTTCAGCATGTCCGGTGATATCCACGCCCTGGAAAGAATGGTAGCCAGATTAACGCATTCCATTTTGGTTCGCAGGCGCACTTACCATAAATCAGATTTATCATAGAACCTCACAAGGTAGTCTCCCTCATTATGACCCCGTTGCAAGACGTTCTTCGGAATCTCCGGTAAGTCATCATCGTACACGACGGCGCTCCACCAGGGATACGAGAGATATTTTGCCCAAACTGTGGATCTCCGTCAGGCACAGTCCCAAGAGCAGGAGTAGCGTAGAGAGATACCAAGTGTCCCGCTCTCCAACCTCTCACCAGGAGGGAGCGAGATATTTCCAAGTCCAGGCGACTTAAGGTGTTCGGCTTTCCCTTTCTTTTGAGTCCTTCCTCGTCCTCGTCCTCGCACCGCAGACGTGGTCGCTTGAACCTCTTCATCCCCACTTGCTTCATCACTATCGCCACTGAGGGAACTTAGGTCACTTTCTTCTTGACCTTGACCGAAATCCAGCGCGGGTCCACCAGGAGCCGGAGCTGCCACATGATCACGCTCCCCCGAGCCTGATGCCTCAGTGAAACCTGTTGTATGGGACGCCACCTCCGCTGCTAACCGCGCCCTTACCGCTTTTGCCCTTCTAGTCTTCTCCCTCCTCGTCGCGGGTGTGTCCAGTTCTTCAATGATTACTATCTTGTTTCCTCGACTGTCAACGCTCTCCTGAATGGACTGCACAGGGAGACCGGTATCAGACACCGTCCCATGATGCGTGGGCGATTGTTGGGTCTGGGCCTGGGGTTGAGGGTGAGGTTGAGGTTGAGGTTGAGGTTGAGGTTGAGGTTGAAGGTGAGGGTGAGGTTGAGGTTGAGGCTGAGGCTGAGGCTGAGGTTGGGGTTGGGGTTGGGGTTCCACGTCAACATCCATGACGTCCTCTGTTGGCTCTATCGGAGATGGGACTGGTAATTCCACTGGTTGGTGTTGGGGAGATTTCGAGATCGAGGGTTGGCCAGCAGCTGAGGAACAGGTCAGTATAAACCCCAACGAAAAGAGTACGGTACACACGCGACTTCTTCTTCTTCGGCGGAGGCAGTCGCTCCACTCTCACTCTCCCGCCCCTCTTCTGGTCGGGGGGTAAGATCCAACCCTCATTGAACATCTTGAACGATTGTTGTTTGTCGATGGTTTCGATAAGGTGACGTTCGTGCTCCGGCCCAATTGAACCTGCACCCGGGATCGGGATGGGAGTGGGAGCGGGAGCGGCGTTGACCTTCGCTTTGCCTTTACCTTTCTTTCCCCTCGCTTCAGTGGCGGGTTCAGAATCGGGATTCTCGTCCCCCGTCTCCACGTGGATCGAAATCATGGAAGAACTAGCGACATGCTCTTCGCTTTCGTCCCCTGGAACCCTTGACACGGGAGCACGAAACCCGGGAGCACTATCCAACGCCCTGAGTTTCTCCACATCTACAGGGGCTACATGGTTCTTCGCTCCCTTCTTTTTACTCTTCCCCTTCGCTTTGCTTTTCTTTGCCAGAGCCGGAGCTGGAGTGGAAGACAGGGCAAGAGGTGGAGGTGGTGACGGTGACGGAGGGGGCGAGGGTACTGTCGTCTGCTTCGGTACACCGAGCTCGTACGCAACAAGCGCGGAAATAGGATCCTTGTCGTCAAGAATGAGCTCCATTTCCTCATGCTCCCGAATCGTCTCATTCGAAAATAACAATTCGATATTTCGCAGAGGTGGTTCCAGATCACCGAGGCGATTAGAAGCCTCCGCATATTGAGCAGACGGATCGACCTCTTCCTGGTCGACCTCAAAGGATGGTGCGGGTCCTTGAAGGTAGGGAGGGACAATGACATCGTTAAGTTGCGGAAGTACCACTTTGGACATCGCTCTTAATCGAGTCGCCACCTTGTAGAACTGCGTGTCGTATTTGTTGTACTTTATCGCGTTGTCGATTACGAGGGTGATGTCGTCCTAGTGGGGAGTAAATCGACATAAACGAGAATTCGAGTCAAAGCAACACCAACCAACCTTAAACGTCTGCAGATCCCAGTACTCGTGTCGCTCTAGTTTCCCCTCAATTACCGACCAACACATCGGCTTCCGAATCTTCTCATAGTAGTCAGGGACCTCAATCCTCGAGACGGGATTCTTGAAATACTCGTTCTTATCGGCCCTGAACGCCAAGTGAGCCACAGAACAGACGCCGTGGAGCCAGAGAACTCACCCGCTAATCTTGTCAAAAACGAATCGAAGGCGGTCTTCGTGTGGATATAGGCAACTCGCAAGAGCATCATGAACGATACAAGCTTGCTCCGCCTTCTTTAGCTCTCGCTTTCTTGCGACATCAGCAACTGTCCGCAGCCGTTCAAGATCTTGACGGAGGACTTTCAAGTACTAGAAGACTGGCGGTCAGATAGTGTCGAGGAGTCAGTTGGATCGGCACTAACATTCAACTTCTGGAGGTTATCCGCTTCAGAACTCCCCGATCCACCGCCTGAGTTGGAAGCCGTCCAAGGTTCAAGATGCAACCTTTTCAACAACGGAGCACCTCTCCTCGCCTCCCGTTTCAAGCCCCAGTATTTGCAAACGAGCAACACGAACTCCAGCTTCCTCCGAACGTTGATCTTAGTGATGTACTGCATGACGCTGTCAACAACCAGAGCAGGGACGAGAGGGGGACCGGAGGTATAGGTTGTCGCATATGCGCGGGCTGATTTAGAAGCCGGGGAAGAATCGTTGTGGTTAGATTTCTCGTGTTCCGCCTCGAAAGCTCTCTCCCTGGCCCCCTGTTGCTCTCTCTGGGGAAATTTTAGAGACTTCAACGACATATCGAGCAGGTGAAGGCCAACCGTGAGGTGTTTTTCACAATAACACGTGAGACTAGGAGCATCGAAGCCGTGAGCAGACTTCATAGGCATGAGGAACTTCTCCTTCCGAGCACACGTCGCGTGGAACGCGAGAAAGCAAGAGGACTTGCTGCACTGAATACATGCGCCTTCCCGTATGTCGCACACCGAGCATTTCTGTCAAGGAGATTGTCAGTTGAAAGTAAAGATTGTGCCAGCGAAGCAGCACACAAGTTTCCACCGTTGCTTCGGTATCTTGTCCGCATCGGTAATTGGTTCCATAAACGTTTCGTTCATGACTCGTGTTTCCGGTATCCAGATGGCACACAAGAGGTGGACCCAATCTCCGAGCACAGTCTGCTTGAATGCGCCTCCTTCGTTCGGACACAAAATGCACGACTGCGAGATGAAAGGTGTCAGGGTACCCTCTGAAGACAAGGAGACCGCAGCCTTACCACAGGTGTTTCGGGTGAGACGGTGCATTTTCGGCACAGCCATTGGCCTTCAGGAATATACGGTACTCCATAACAATCTTGATGTACAGCAAGATTACACCCATCACAAAACACAATCGCGTTCGTGTTCTCGCCCTCCGAATCGTCGCAAATGGCGCACGTCGAATCCTCGGACGGCATTACCATATCCGGTTTGGGCAAGTTCTTTGTCTGTCTGCAAAGTTCAGGTACGAACGCTGGGAAATGTGTATAATGAAAGCGCACCAGGTCAAACCAATCTTTCTCCAAACGGTCCATGATGATCTCGAAAGTCTCGCAGGACACTCGATCCGCCTGCTCCTTCTTGCGTTCGGTGTTCACGTTGTCGAGCCACTCCATATCTACTCAGAAAGTTAGTGGACGGGGAATCCGACCCACGTCTCACGAACTTACCTTGTTCGTCCATGTCATATTCGACCTGTACAGCTAGTTCCCTCTCCAATGGTTCTAGAAACGACGTCAGTAATATTCCAGACATCCCAGCGAGCAACCTGTCTACCGCTGTACCGAATGTAATGCTCCGGTCTCTGAAATTCGGAACCATCGTTATCTGGAGTACGAACCCGCAAGATCACTTCAAATCTCGCCGGTAACCCAAAGAAACACACTCACAGCCGAACCCCCTCGCCGTATTGTCCGCTACTCCCGCAGGCTTCGAAAGCGTATCATCATCAATCTTGACAAAAGAAACCTTGGGTAGTGGTGCGATGACCTCGACTCCCCGAGCCATATCTATCTCGAGGACACAAAAGCGGAGGATGGGTTTGGAGAACACGGAACACGATCGAAGATGACGGAACGGCAGGAGAGATGAGTGACATGTGACTAGATCACGCTCCTCCTCTGCACACTGGCATAAACTCATCATGGACACAAGCGTCCCCCTCGTCGTCGACAACGGAACGGGTGTACGTATCCACAAAAATTTTGGCTGGCAACTCTTAACCTCTCCTCTCTTTCCAGTTCGTCAAGGTCGGATACGCAGGCTCTAACTTTCCCGAACATGGTGCGCATCCTATATCCTACCCGCTGGATGGCATCCCAAATCGGCTGATCACCAAACGCCCCAAATGCGTCTCACATGAACAGTCTTTCCTTCTATCGTCGGCCGACCAATTCTGCGTGCGGAAGAACGTGTAAACACAAACTCCATTATCAAGGATATCATGATCGGAGACGAAGCTGCAGCAAACCGAAACTTCCTCCAGGTAACTCAACCCATGGAGCACGGAATCGTCAGGAACTGGGAGGACATGAAACTCTTGTGGGATTACACCTTTGATGAAAAGTTGAAGGTCGATCCTAGAGGTCGGAAAGTTTTGCTCACCGAACCTCCGATGAACCCAAAAGTCAATCGGCAGCGGATGTGTCAGGTCATGTTTGAGGATTACGGGTTTGATGGGGTCTATGTCGCTATACAGGCGGTCCTGACGTTATATGCGCAAGGTAGGCCCCTGCTTCGTTCGACAATCCGCAGTCGTGCTGAGCCTCGTCAGGTCTCACCACCGGTGTTGTCGTGGATTCCGGTGACGGTGTAACGCACATCGTCCCCGTATACGACGGTTTCGCACTTCCCCATCTCACGCGTCGTCTCGACATCGCCGGCCGCGATGTCACACGTTATCTTATCAAGTTGCTACTTATGCGGGGTTACGCTTTCAACCGAACCGCCGATTTCGAGACAGTACGAGAGATCAAGGAGAAGCTGTGCTACGTCAGGTAGGAACCACCGAGTGTCTGAGATCTTCCCGCAATGACCGAATTCTCCGTAGCTACGACCTAGACCTCGACACAAGACTCGCTGAAGAGACAACTGTCCTTGTGGAAACATATACGGTGCCGTCCTTAAGGCGATTCCACGAGTGACAAATTAACTAAAACGACCGGGTAGCTACCTGATGGTCGCATCGTCAAGATCGGCCAAGAGCGGTTCGAGGCACCGGAGTGCATGTTCCAACCACATCTCGTAGACGTCGAGCAACCTGGTGTTGCCGGTAAGCAACTCCTTCCCCTCATTTTGGCGTGATACCCAACGTCTCCCCCACACAGAGATGCTCTTTTCCACCATCCAATCCGCTGCGGTTGACACCCGAACGGAACTGTACAAACACGTCGTCCTCTCCGGTGGTTCAAGTATGTACCCCGGCTTGCCCTCTCGTCTGGAAAAGGAGATGAAGCAGCTGTACCTCACGCGGGTGCTCAACGGTGACCCAACGCGCTTGAACGTAGGTCCATCTCACCCGGTTCTGGTTCTGGGGGTGATTGACGGAAACGAAACATTCACAGAAATTCAAGATCAGGATCGAAGACCCTCCGCGACGAAAGCACATGGTGTTCTTGGGAGGGGCAGTGTTGGCCGATATCATGAAGAGCAGGAACGAGTTTTGGATATCCCGTGAGGAATGGTTCGAGCAGGGGACCGCCGCTCTCGATAAACTTGGACGTGGCGAGTGAGAAACGGCCGAATGCTTCACGGCGTTTTTCCGAGTTAAACGTTCCGCCTGTAAACTATCCACCCGGAATAAGTGTCCACCCTCCCGCCGGGACACATCCGCGGGTACCCTAATGTACTTTTTCCATGCCATCGGCTCCAACAACGAGTGAGAGACGGGATCCAAAAAACGTGAATCACACTCAATCCTGGTCCATCGCCTCGATTTCCGCATTCTTCCACCACGACACAGGTCCAAGTCCCTGCTCCGCAATCGAACACTACGCGAGGAACCCACACGAATCAGCTCACAAAAGGAAGGATTCAAATTCCATCCAGTTCTCACAATAATAGTATACGGAGCCTTCTTTTGCTCCCTCGCGACCCGAACCCCTTCGAGCGCTTTAGGCGGCGGCCCAGGCTCATGATCGTAAAACTCGTCCGCCTCGACTCGAACGCGAACGATCTCTCCCGCGTCGATGTACATTCGTTCGGTGGTTTGGGAATCGAGCATGTCGTGGACCGTTGGTTTGGTTTCGCCGTCTGCGGCTGTGGGGAGCCAGAAGTGTGCTCGTTCGTTTGGGTCACTGGCAAAAGCGTCGGTTCGTGGGGGGCTCGTGGGGGAGAGAGAAAATGGAGAAAGAAGTGAGAGGTTGAACTTACAAGGCAGACGGTTCGGGGAGGTAGGTCAACGGGATGTACATATCATCAAAGAACTCAACCGAAACTACAAGGAACGCGGTGAGGTTTGGGAAACTGGAATAAGGTGAGAGAGCGAGACGAACGTACGTCTAATCCCATCCTCATCTGAAGACTTGACCTTGGCAAGTATAACCTCCGAAACAAACGGTCGAAACACGACCATCCTGAACGTAACTACCAAAACAAAAGAAGGTGACGACTGGCGTCAGATACGAGGGATGAACAGGCGAGGGAGAGCACAAAAAAAACTCGCACGTTTATACCACAAACACCCATCCCCATACCTCACCTTCCCCTCTCCGACTTCAGCTAAATCAAACACGACGACGCACAACCCGACATCATGCAGAACCTTGTTGGCGTAGATCGTGTTGATCTCGTTAATGAGCGCCTGGTCCGCAGGGATACCGAACTGGTGTGGTTTGACCGCGACGGTATCCTACCCGAGAGAGGGAGAGAGAGAAAGGATGAGTTGGCGTTGTGCTCTCTACCTCTCAGGTGGATGGAGGGATGGAATTGGCCCGTACCTTGATTATAGATAGGACAAACATCCCGGCGGCCCCAGTCCACAAGGTCAAACCACGAGTTCTCACGGTCGCTCATCCAAGCAAACCTCGGCGGGTGTGGATTTACTGAGATCGTATTGTAATGCAATCAAAGTCCGTAGAACCACTTACTGACTAAATCGTCCACAAAGCAGGGTAAACTAAACTATCATCTACAAAAGCGCAAAGAGAGCAACTCCAAGGCCGGCCCCAAGACCGGTCAGCAAAGCGTTCATCAATCCCCCCCTCAACGTAGTAGAACTACTCGGGCTACTTCCCTTACTAGTGCTGCGCATGTTCGACCGGTCCTTTCCACTGTGTCCATTAGAAGTCTCCAATACCTTCGGGTCAACTGTAACAGTGTTGATGGTCCTAGTATAAGCGGTGGTGGCGAATGTAACGGATTCACCGGAGGGAGTGGAGTCCGTGTAGGCCTTGTCGTTCAAGAAGACGAGGGCGAAGCCAGGGGCGGGAACGGTAACGGTGCAAGTATTGGTGCCAGTATCGCAAGGAACGTCTACGACGTTCAATTCGCCTCGGAGACGACCGTCGGATTGGAAGTTGGCACCAAGATTCTGGCCAGCCCAAGTAAAGTTACCCTTGACGGTGACGTGGTCTGCGAGGAGGTACTTGACCTTAACGGAGGCGGGTGTACTAGCGGATTGGCCAGATTGACCACCACCGATGGAGATGGCAACGCTCAGGTCGTGAGCGGTGGAATCATCATCCATGTAGTTGAAGAGGGCAACCTTCATGGGGGTGCCGTTCTCGTAGATTGCATAGCCAGGGGTCGACGGGTTTCCGCCATTGGCGTTAAGGTCGACAACCTGAGATTGGTTGGACCTGCCGAGAACCTCGGTCATGACCAGGGTAGCGTAGTACATCGGACCTTTGCAGGAGTTGAACAAACAGTGAAATGACGTGGGTCAAGCACACTCACCAACGGTCCACTGACGGAATGCTGTCTGATTCGAAGGAGGCGGGGTGAAGGGGTTATAGTAAACGTTTTGACCACCGATATGCCAGAGTGCCCCGGTAAAGTTGCTGTAAGCCATGGTTAAGCCATAGTCCAACCCCCACAACGCAGCAACGAAGGCATCGGAGATTCCGGAGAAACCACCACAAGAAGCAGTGTTTGTCTCGAACATCATGAATGGTTTGCCAGCATTGTGAGCAATTTGAGCGCCGTTGAGATATTGTTGAACGAGGTTTACGCCGGTAGCGTGAGTGAGGTACATGGGAAGCATCTCCTGGGGCTGGCGGATGGTCCCACCTGCACTCATCGCGGTCAGCGGGTGCCTCCGCGAGATGACCGCAGAACTCACCAGTGTTGAAAATGGCAGCACAGTTGTCGGAGGGATACCTAAAATAAAAAGGTTAGGTCGGTGCGGATGGGGATAAACTATCACACACTTTTCGACGGTAACGATAGCTAGTTCTTGAGCAAAATCAACCAAAAAGTTGGTGTTAAAAATATCCTCCAGGGTCCAGTCACGGTTGACATTGGGGCCAATGATTGTGCCCTGAGTCCTGAGGCCCTGGGAGCGCATAGCATCAAGAGCGCTCTGTACTTCCGCCTTGTAGGATGCGGGTCCGTATCCCTGAAAAACAACTCAGTATCTTCGTAGCAGGCACAGGGGGAAAGGGGATCATACCTGGGGTCTATGCCCGTGGGGGACGTAGAGGTCGGGTTCGTTAGCAGCTTGGAAACCGAGGAGTCTGTCACCGAGAATTTCCTGGCCTTTCCTAACAACATCCAACCGCCAGTTGGTGGTGTCATTCCATGGGATACCTGCGAATCGAGAATTGAGGGGTACCGAGGTCAATAGGGGCGAATGTGGGCTCACCAAGGAACCAATCGACGTTGACCAGAGTACTGATGTTGGCCATCATGTACAGGATCTCTGGGGTGAACACCAAGGGAGGGGTTTGTGTCTATGGGAACGATTAGTATGGGGACGAGGGGGGCGGTGGCAACCGTACCGGGTTGTAGACATTGCTCTTGTCTTTCTCGAGAGTGGCGCCATCTGGGATGGATGGAACTAAAATAGCGGTTTCCTGAGAGTTACCGCCGACACGGACGACGACTCTGCCAGCACGCTCTTGGAGGTTAGCTAGCAGGTTGAGGAAGGGGACAGCCAAAGTCGTCCTGCATCACGGTGGTCAGGAGATCTGGTCAAAATCGAGCAAGAGAGAGGTCACACCCGTTGTGACCCACTGGAAACGATTAGGTAAGAACGCAGCCCAGGTTGGAGATGGAAACCGAGAGAAAACTCACAAATATGATTTGAGACGGACAACTCGATGGAGAAACCGAGGAAAGCACCGTGCTGGGGTATGGAAAGATTTGTGACAGGTCCATTGACGAGCTGGATGGCGAAACTGGTGGGGACATCGGCGGGGGGCACAGGCGGGATGAGGGTGCGGGGATCATAGGCAGCGGAACCGGTGTAGGAAGACGCCAGGCTTGTGTCGGTGGTAGAGGGCTTGATACCAAAGAGTGTCTCTTGACCCTCGGGGACGTAGACGGTGACGGCGAGAGCGTTGAAAACGAGCGAAAGGAGGAAAAAGACGCGTGCTTGCCACCTAGCTGGCATGGCTGGAGTCGTAGTGGGAAGAGAACAGAACAGTTTGTCACCGGCAGCCAACGGCGCCCAACTGGTGGAGCCAAGGACTCCCGCACGTGTCTTGGCTGCCACTATTACATGTTCGGTTTCCTTCCCGCAGGAAATTCGTCCGCCAAAATTCACGGAGAGCGTCGAGACTTTCAACAACGCAACCAAGGAGAAGGAGCATCGGCAAGATACCTCGAAGCGGTCGCAGGCGAGGCTCAAAGCTTTGATTCAGGGCCGGCATCAGCGGCGGAGACCGCTCCCGCAAACAACACCAGAAAATCAACAAAAAAACCCACAGAAATATTCACCTCTGGCCACCGCTCATAAACTGTTATTCAGAAACCTCGTGCACAATCATCGCTCAAGTCGCCGAAGACCAGAGTCGAGCTGCCGTCCAGTTGCCGTTTTGCATGTTCTTGGCTTGACGTTACCCAAACAACAGCAAACAATACATTGCAATCGAGGATCGGCATGGCTTCCGAAAAATGCAGACACAGGAAACAATCATCTGCTGCTCGTCTCCTTCCTCCTCCTCCACCGGCTCGATAACCTTCCACGACACCCGCACTGGTGCCGCACTCGCGACTTTCAAACAAACGAATGCGCGGGCACATGGCACTGATCTCGTGGAGACCAAGGATGGTCGAGGAGGATTCATCTTGTCGGCTCAGCAAGACAAGTCCATCTTAAACGTGTACAACTACCAAAAGGTACGCTTACAGTGGCCTGAGTCAGCGGGATTGGCTAATCCAAGCGAGACAGGACCAAATAGCTCTCAAAATCGTGCTCTCCGAACGGCTTTCGTGCATCGCTGTTGATCCTCGGGGGGCGCATTGTGCGGGTGGAACCAGCCAAGGGAGAATTTATCTCTGGGAGGTAGATATCAACCTTTCACTTGGCGCTACTGCACCCACATTCACAAAACAGACTTCTTCAGGAATCCTCTTCAACGCCTGGGATGCCCATTACCGACAAGTCAACGTCTTGCGCTTCACCCCTGATGGTGCGGCTTTGGTTTCCGGGAGCGACGACTCATCGATATCCGCATGGTCGGTGGCAAGGTGCGACCGTTTTGGTCACGACAACAAGACGCTTTTTCACTGTTCCCTCGTAGGCTTGTTGACAACGACCTCCAAAACGAACTCGTCACCCCGTATTGCACTCTCTCAGACCACACTTTGCCCATCACGGATATCGTCTGCTCTTTTGGCATCTTTCCAACGAACCGGGTCTTGACATCTTCTCTCGACCATTCAGTCAAAGTCTGGGATCTGTCCACTCAAACACTTCTTTCGACATTCCAATTCCCGAAAGCGATCGCAACGGTATCATGGGATGCCACCGAACGAATATTTTTTGCCGCATCGGTTGATGGGTCGATACATCAAGTGAATCTGTTCACTCAACGGGAGGATAGGTTCGCAGCGGCAGTCGGGGGCGGAGGTGCGGCCGACCCGATGCGCGTTGGGGACGAGTCTGGTTCTTCTGGACCAACTAAGAGGTTGATTTCGGTGGGGTAAGTCCCGGAGTGCAATGGGTCGCTGTAGCTGCTGAAAAAATACGCCCTTCTACAGCGAACCGGTAACGACTATGGCAATTTCACTGACAGGTTCTTCTCTTCTCGTTGGTACCGAAGGTGGCTTAGTGCACTTGTACGATGTTACCTCACACCAACTGCTCCGGACAATCTCTTCCCACAAGGGAGGCGCGATCACATTCCTACGGTCAATTCTCAAGCCAATAGATCTCATTGGTCACGTTGGTTTGAACCTTCATGTGAACGGGGCGACGGACGCGAGGGATGTCATTCCTGTCAGACCGATCCTACCTTTCCAGCGAATAAAAGATGTGAAGCTGAGGGATACCCATGAGGTGACGATCATGTTGCCTGCCGTACGGAGTGTAAGTGACTTTGGCTCATCGATGTCTCGGAATCTCATCGTATCCTGCATGCAGCCGCACGACATTGAATACTCGGAGCAGGAACTTCTTGAGGATTACGCTTTCTTCGCCCACGGCCGGAATGGGGATTCAGAAGGTGCACCACCATCGACAAATGTCAGGGTGGAAGAGTTGGAGGTCGAAGTGGCCAAACTCAAAGAGCAACTGGGGAAGGCCAAGGCAATCAACGACACGATGTGGCAAAGCGTTGTCCACAAGTTGATGGAGAACGGCGAGCAGTCGAGCGTAGATGGGGAGCAACAACACAGTCGGAAACGAGGCCGAGTATAGACAGATATCATGTGGCGCTCTACAAGTCCATCTATTCCTTGTAGTACTTTGACGTGTCTGTACCATGGTATTTGTGGTTGACAAAGTTGAACCTGGGGGTGGCGGTTAGTGAGAAATCGTCAAGGACATACTGGACGAGAACGAACATGGGGAAAATCTCTGCATATATCAGTACAGAATAAGTACCTATCCTGGGGAGTCAGGCGAAAGAACTCACGGAACTTTAGTTGAGAGAAAACAGAGTTGCTGTGTGCAGCTTTCTGGACCCACTCCGGCTGGTTAGACTCGCCATACAAAGGCAGGCCTTTCTGAGCCCTAGCCCGGAGCTCAACCAGGTCCATAGCGGCTTCACGCTCGTTCTCTGTCCATCCCCAGAATCGGACTGAAAATCAAGGAGCTTAAGGGACAGAGGCGCGGTGGGTCTGGGGTGGAATGGACGCACAACTCGACCTCTGATACGCGAGCAAAAACCCACCAGCAAAACCAAAAACTCCGGCAACACGTAAGGGGAACTTCATTTTCACCTTCGAGGGCTCGGCGAGCTCTAATAGCGTATAGCACGGCGGTCAGTCATCCGGTCGGCGTTTCGGGTGATCTCGATATGCTCACCCCAGAGGTATATAGCGGCCGGAGCGGCGGCGGTCCCGCCACCCCAGACGGCGTAGTCAGAGGGTCTCATGTATGAGACGACGCGAGAGAAATGAGGGTCGGAGTCGATGAGCTCGTATGGAGCATAAACCTCTTTCTGCGGCGACATGGCTGAGGATGGAAGGAGAGTGTGTGACCGATGATGTGACCGAACCTTAGCCCCTTTGTGTTTCCACCTTCAAACCGACACCGAACCACCGACACCCCCGACGCTCGCTCGGCGCCGGCATCGACGACTAAGCCATTCCGACGGTCGTTGGCTGCGACCATGACCGCCGACAGACGAGCCGACCGTCGTCTCGCCCGCATCCACCACGCTTCACCCTACTCCCAGAAGACGCGAAACGCGAAACGGTCTCAACAATCCAAGAAATCTGTTCGTGGCTCTTTCCTTCTCCCCGCTCATTGCTGATTCCTGATTTCTAGTCCGGATGGAGTCTTGCTGGATTCCTCAGCTATTTCAACCCTCTTCGGTCGAGGCACTCCGAGGAACCTGAGGAAGAAACTGAGGAAGAAACTTCGCAGGATGAACTGGAAACCAATCAGTCATCCGTTCGTCTCGCCTTTCGCGTCTATTCCCTCGAATACACCGTCTGATACCCGTTCGACGTTTTTAGCAGTCCTCTCACGACGTGTTTGGATCTCGAGCCCAACCGGCCCAACCGCCCCCGCCGTCACCCCCAGCGGCCCGACCACCAAACTTCTTTAGCAAAGGTCCAAGCCCACCCGCTGGTCCTTCCTCTCCACAACTCACGTCTCTACCCGAACCATCTGCCTCGCCACTCAAAAACGTTGACGCAGTCAAGACCTACCTCGAGCAGAACGGAGGTCGCTCGCTCAATCAGGTCGAGATCGCTGGTCTAGTATCCATGCTTCAGGACAGTATCGATGGTGCTGACGGTACGCATGCCTTTTTACGTCATGTGCTTTTTTCCAAGTCCCAAGTCCCAAGTCACTCATTCCACTACTTCCAGATGACGCTCAGCCATTCCGTTTTTCGAAAAGTCCATCACGTGCGGGTTCTCCAGCCGCCAGCTCGCTATTTCCTACCGCCTCCTCGTCCACCATGTCTTCCACCTCGACAACCACACCGAAAACGCCACCGAGGACGTTGTCCAAAAACCCGAACGGAACGTACAAGTGGCAAGGTGTTGGGAGTGCACGCCGTAACCGGTATCACTCGCCCGCTTTCGGATCACCTGGCTCTGGGAATAAGATCAAGCTTCCGCCCGCGGCGACGGCAAAGAGCGATTCGAAAAGGAGACGTGTTGGCCGGGATGCGGAAACTTCATCCCCACAGAAGACCTCTTCCAGTCGTCAGTCGTCCGCTGAACCAACCGTCGCTGGTCCCTCTACCACTTCGAGCACAGGTGCGCCTAACGTGAAGGATACGGCAGAAAATGGGCCTCCGCAGTCAAAGCAACCGGTGAATGGTATAAATACCACCTCGAGGTTGAACAAGGCGACTGCCCCCGCCGTCTCTTCTCCCCTCCGGCAGGCATGGGGCCAGGACGATCTCCCGTCCCCCAATTCTTCTCCCACCTCCGCCTCTAAGCCATCAAGGGCTGCTACCTTCATGACAGAACTCATTCGTGAGGCAACTCCTCCCAAAAGGCCCGACATTGCCAATCCCTACCAAACCGCCAGTCCGGTGAAGGTCGTCAAGCCTCCAACGAAGAAACCTGTTCGTAAGCCCAGGGCGGTACCTAAGCAGCCTTTGACAGAAGAGGAGAAGCAGCAGCCTGGAATGACAATGCAAGCGATTATTGAGGCCACGCTGCCAAAGGTATGTTTGATGTTTTGATGTGTTCCTGTGCATGGAAGCTAACGGGTTGGTTTAACGCGATTAGGGAAGTAAGAGGGCACGACCGCCTGCCCACTTGTCTGTCTCGACCAACGGGTTCTCTGAGACAAGCTCTGTCAACTCCGCTTCGCAATCCCCCAGCCCACCACCAAAACAATCGACGTTTCTCTCCCATCAGAACGGATCGTCCACCACTCTCAATGGGTACAAGGCCGTTACCATTGAAGAGGTTGAAGATGAAGAGGAGTTTCCGTCACCGAAGAAGCAAAAGAAGACTCCGGCCCCTGCTGAGCCTATGATCGTCGAGATCGACGATCCTTCGCCACCTTCACAACCGTTCCTCCGTCCCTCCGAAATCATTGAGCCCGGCGATCCTCCCCAGTTACAAACCTCTGGTCTCAATGGTACCTCATCATCATCCGCACCGATAATCTCTCCAACCACTGGCGGAAGGTCCTTCTTTGGTCTCAAGTCTTCTGCTCCCAAGGAGCCCTCAAAGTTGCGGTTCAGTATCAAGGCTGATAGGGATGAGACCGCTTCCTCTGCGTCCTCGGTGTCCCCTACCGCCGCTACCTCTCCTAAGAATGCCAAGGCTGAGGTCCTCTCTATCGCCGTCTCTGAACTTCCTGCAGAGACTTTCGCAGTTCCCAGGAGAACGATTAGGGAGGGGAGGAGCTCTGGAGAGTTGAAGGCGGAGAAGGAAGTGAGAGGGTTTGCTGATGATGATATCCTCATGGATGACGCCTGGAATCTTTCTTCAACTTCTGCTGGACCCTCAAACCTCAACAAGGCCGGTCCCGGTCCCATCATCGGTACCGTTATTCTCCCCGCCGCTTCCTCGGTGTTTGATCCTCTCACTGCCTCCTCCACGACCACCACTGCTCCCACTACGAACTCCGCTGGACCCTCCAATCTCAACAAATCCGGTCCCGGTCCCATCATCGGTACCGTTACTCTCCCCACCTCTTCCCCGGTGTTTGATCCTCTCCCCACTTCCTCCACGACCATCGCTACCTCCACTACGAACGGAGGATTTAATTGGGGCGCTGCCGGTTTGAAGCCTCCCCCCAAGCAGGAGGATGGATGGGAGTGCGGAACCTGTGATTTAATGAACCCTACCTCAGCGACCGAGAAGTGTACCGTGTGCGATACCCCCAAATCCGCTGTACCTCCTTCCGTCACCGTGCTCAACCCTCCCTCTGCCTTATTCAACACCATTTCGACTACTACGGACACGGCAGCTGCCACCGCCACCACGGGTTCTGGCTCCGGAGGGTTCAATTGGGGTGCGGCCGGGTTTAAGCCTCCAACGACAACCATGGAGGGGTGGAAATGCGGAACTTGTGATTTGATGAACTCCCCATCTGCCACAGAGAAGTGCACGGTGTGCGATGCGCCAAAACCTGGAGCCGGAAAGTCCTCCACTATCTCGTCGGTCTTCATGCCGAAGCCACCTTCCACTCCTCTTGTTTTTGGCTCGGGCAGCACCTCTACGATGATGTCTTCCACAAATTCGGGTTCCGGAGGATTTAACTGGGGTGCGGCAGGGTTGAAGCCCCCCACCCCAAACACGGAGGGGTGGAGATGCGGAACTTGTGATTTGATGAACCCAACGTTGGCTGAGGAGTGCACTGTCTGTGACGCCCCTAAGCCAGGCGCATCTTCCTCTGGCTCCGGTTCAGGGAATGTCTTTTCTATGCCTACTCCCCCTTCAGGACCGCTCTTGTTTGGCACGTCCAATTCGACCTCGTCGACGTCCGCTACCTCATCGGGATTCTCTTTTGGAGCGCCCAAGATGGCAGGGTCTGGGTTCAACCCGAGTTTCACTGGATTCGGCGCGGCGCCTTCGACATCCACGACGACTATGACGACCGGTAGCGGAACCGGAGGAGGGTTCAACTGGGGTGCGGCTGGGCTGGGGCCACCTTCGGAAGGTGGTGGGTGGAGGTGCAAGGGTTGTGACTTGATGAACTCTGCGAGCGCAACGGAGAAGTGCACAGTTTGCGATACGCCTAAACCGTAACGAAGTTCTTTTTTCTGGTAATCAAATTTGGTTCACTTTTCTCCTCTCTCTCCTCATCACATCCTCTCCCATTATCGTCTCTTTCCCCATTATCGATCATCCGTCAAACGTCCCTCACATCAGTCAATAGTCACCATTCAAGTATCTACCCTCAACGAGTTCCCCTCGAGCCTTTTTTTTCCTCACTTCTCGCACTTGTTTTTCCTCCTCAACCCTCACGAGTGTCCAAATAATCATATGCATATTTGTTGTACAGTTTTAGCCCTTCACCTACCTTTCTCTTGTGTATCTTCATTGGCGTTTTCTTTGTGGACCGATGGGGACCCGCTGAATTTCATCTCCGGACAAAATAGTCATGCTGGTGGTGGCGGGTGTTTTCTCGACCGTCTGTTCTGAGAATTCAATATTGATATTTAACGTTCCGGCCGGTCCTGGCCAGTC
>Ga0307517_10005460_pt1 | contig 19145 bp, 6 predicted proteins | sample 23_EM_MG_FD_194515 | JGI IMG/M metagenome (GOLD analysis project Ga0307517, IMG submission 194515) | Populus trichocarpa ectomycorrhiza microbial communities from riparian zone in the Pacific Northwest, United States - 23_EM | ecosystem: Host-associated > Plants > Roots > Unclassified | place... | reverse complement strand
AAATATTTTAAATTTTTTTTTTTATTTTAATATTTTTAAATTATTTTGGTATTTTATATCAAAAATAATTTTTAAAAATAAAAAATATTATTTTAATATATTTTTAACAATTCTAAATACTCATAAAAAAACAACAAATAACTCTGAATTGAATGTAACATTTAGAAAAAATTCATTAATATTTTTTTAAAAAAAGTCAGGTATTGCTGAGTCTGGCAAACCAAGCTAGCTCGTCTGACCTATTTTACTAGAGCCTACACGATTGGGCTTTTAATTTTTTTTTGTTTGCAACTGGGGCGAACGGGCCCTGAATTTCTTTGAAAAACCTAGATTTTGGTCATTGTGGTGACTAAAAGATTAGAGCTTAATTTTTTTTTCTCTAAAAACCTATTTTGCAACTCTTTTTGCCCCAAAACACCTATAAAAACACTGTAAAAACCGTGATAAACTTATTTATAGCCTCAAAAAACCATCTTAAAAATCAAAATCAACCTGAATCCAAAAATTAACCCGAGTTCAAATCTGTTTTTTCATGAACTTTAAAGGTATAAAAACATCTAATATGAACTCGCCTCATCAAATGGAATCATTTGACATAAATTGGTATCAATGACACTTTTCTCTTTCTACTACTGAAATTCGGTGACTTTTATCACTCCTCTTTCAACTAAGGACTAAAAAATAACAAAAATAAACTCTTGTACCAAAATTAAATTGAAAAAATATTGAGGTACTGAAATTATATAATTTACATAATTTTTAAAGTTTAAGGATCAATGTGCATCTTTTCATGAAACTTATAGCATGCCGCTCATGTTTGACGCATTTTTCATTTTATCCCTCTTCTTTTAATCTTATATTTTTATAAAAAATCAAAATCAATTCGTCTTTTATTAGAACTAAATCGCTAGAAAAAAAATTTTAAGGATTAAATTAAAATTTTTTTTACATAACTCATCCATAATAATTTATAAAAAAATCAACAATAAAGTCTTTTGCCTTTTGTATAGTAAAATACCCCTACTTTCTAGAGTAATACTTAATAGTAAATTTCTGAAAACGTCCCAATTTGAAATTACCAACATCAACAAAGAAATTCCAATTTCCAAATAAGGAATAAAAAAGGGTTCAAAACCCTAATATTCATAAATAATAATAATCAATCACTTTGCTCTCTATCTCTCGTTTAGGGTTACCGTTGAGATATCATCATCACTTTCGCTTGGCTCAATCAATCGATGTAATGAAGCGAGAGCGAGATCACCAGTTCGAATGCGGAATATGCGGAGCAGAAGATCGGTATCTCCTCCACAACGTCCGCCACCGTACCCCATCCTACCGCCGCCTTTGCACGAACTGTCTCTTAAAAGACCACCGTGGTCTCTTCTGCCCTTTCTGCTTTAGTGTGTATGAAGAACCACTCCCAATTGATCGATCCATGTGTAACAAATGCCCTTCCATCTCTCACAAACCTTGCATCCCTTCCAATTACCCTCACCACACTCCCTTCATCTGCCCCTCTTGCTCCTCCCCCAATTTCTCCTTCTTTAATCCTACTACAAACGGAGATTCTCCTTCCGGCAGGATCATCGATAGAGATTCCGCCAGAGCGCTTGTTGCTGCCGCCAAGATTGCTGCCGTTTCCATGACGAAAGCGGCGGCGATGGCCAAGGTTGAAGCTGAGAAAAGGGTTAAGGAAGCTACTTATGCAAAGAAGAGAGCTAGAGAAGCGCTTGAAAGGCTTGCTTATTTGGCTGCCAAAGAGAAAGAGATTATGGAGGGAAAAGGAGGAGGAAGTAATTATAATGGGCTTTATCTAGCTCCTCCTCCTCCTCCTCCTCAGATTACAGGGAAAGTGGAGAAATGATGGTGATTTTACTTCTAAATAGGGTAAACTAGCGCTGCTGCTACTACTGCTTTCCTTGTCTTCTCTCTTTTGGTTTTGGATTCTTGGTTATGATGGATGATGTTGCTATTGTTGTTAGAGATGATTTTCATTTTGTTTAGTTTTTGGACAAATTTCTGTCTCTTTTTCACTCTGAGTTTCAATCATCATCTTTAATAACTTTTTACTTGTATATTTTGGTGTTTAACTCACTAACTACATATATCCTTTCATCTTATCAATCATTTTGCAAGTTAAATTTCTTTCTTTCTTTCTTATGCATCTTGAAAAGGTATTAATTGATTTTTTTTATCTCCCAAGCTACTAACTACTATTAAAAGAAGGAATTAGCACAGGCAATTCTGGGATTGGGACTTTATTGTGAAGTATGCCATGAAATTGTAAGTTGGAGCTGCTGAGTCTTTATGGAGTTGATTGAGAGTCTGAGTCGTAGCTGCTGAGTTTTTATGCAGTTGATTGAGTTTTGGCAGGGGCACTCTAAAGTAGAGGAAGCTAAATAACAATTTATTGTGACTATAAGTGAGTGAATTATTACATCTTCCCATATTGTTTTGATTGAAAATGGAAATGCAACTGTCTGTCTTCTTCTCCACCTGCCTTGCCTTCCTTTATTTGTTTTCGTTGTGATTCCTTCGTTTCTGGTTTCTTTATGCGTTTCAGTTCACCTGTTTTTTTTATTGCTTAGAATAATGCCAAATGAAACTTTGGAGTTTCAACAAAAACCTTTACACGCTGGCTATGCTATTATTAATTTATCTTCTGGCTAAAATCAGTTCAAGTTGGGTGGTGCTGCTTCGGTTGATGGCAAATCTGCTGATATTATCTATTTCAACATATTGCTGCTTGGAATCTGTTCTGTTATTACAGATTGCCTTCAAAGTTGGAAACGGGAGGACATTATCATCATCTTTATCGGAGGTGTTTTATGGCTTACAGTTACAGTGACTACTAGTACACCAACAAGGATAATTAAGAATCCTCTCACAACAACATTACCTGGTTTCGTCTTGCTTCTTCTTCTTCTTCTTTTTTTTTCTTTTCCCTCAACTCAAGTTTTACTTGTTCTGATGAATGATGGATTTGTGAATTCCCATCGAGGGGAAAGGATAAATAAGGAGAGACTAAAACCAAATAACATGAAGCTCCATTTTCTACAGACAAGGGTGTCTTAAATTAGGAAGATTGTATATTTTTTCAGCAGGATTGCACAAGCATGTTCCATTGTAGGTGCTGTATCTCTGGTTTACAAGCAAAATTATCAGCTGAAGGATGAGATTTTTTTAGAGGAAATGATGGCTGCCAGAGAGTTAATTTTGCAGTCCTGCAAGCAATATTCTCTGAAACGAATTCGTACTTTGTGAATAGTCGAGAGCCAATGTTGAAATCTACAAAGAAAAGCCTCCTAATTAAATATGGCATTCTACGAAGCCATCAGTTTGCACCGCCCAGTATGCTTTACAAACGTTAATGTTGTTGATGCTAATCTGATGCTCGAAGTCCCAAGTCCACATAGATTAATCTGCGTTCTAATTAATCACTGATTTATCCCATTTTATAGTTTCAATTTGTTTATTTGCGGATGGTATTAGGGGTTGCACTTGATTTAATCACTGATTCCACCGCCAATAATTTAGTAGACATTGAACAAAATATATACGTCTAATTAGCTAGCTTAATAATTGTTATTGTATAGTTAGGTAGCTAGCTAGCTTGTATTTGCTATTAGGTGCCCATCCCAAGTTACTTGATTTTGAGGGACCGAAAAAGAGAACGGAAAAGTCTTTCCTTTTTTAGTACCTGAATTCGAATAACCAATTTACATATTATTTTTTCGTCCTTTCTGTTTTCGGACCAATTTACACTTGAATAGAAAAAGACTAGACTTTATTATATTATATTATATTATAATTATATATAAAATAAAACTAAAAGTGCCCGGTGTGTGCATTGTGGCCTATGAGGCAATGCTTAGTGGATTACAATAGCAAAATCAAAATGAATTTTGACCTTCACAACAAAGGATAAAATGGTATTTTTCATTAGGTTTATTTATTATTATTATATTGATGGAGAAGAAATTCATCTTTTCATATTTTTAATCAATAATGAAATAATTTAAATATCTTTTAAAAAAACCGAGTCCTAGTAGCTTTTATGCTAGCGAGGGAGGCACCTGAATTCTTTAGAAAGTATATGCGGCATTTTTAGACAATCAAATGTTATCTTCAATAATGGTGTTAAAAGCATCACATTATCCTTTTCTTAGTAGTTAGAAGTGTGTGTATGAAGAAGCATTGTTTAGGTTATGTTGGATATTTCTTTTTCTTCCTTTTTCTTTCACACCAACCCTTTAAAAAAGCAAGAGTCATGTAAGTTTGTATTTCTATCAACTTTGATCCTTATTTTTTTATTGCTATTTATTTTGATTTTAATGCTTTTTGAAGTTTTTTTTTAATTTCAGCCCACAACATTTTATTTAATTTAATTTTTATATCTAATTTGGTCTTCATTCTTTTGATTGCTATTTTTATATTATTTTCTTGATTTGTTTTATTTTTCAATTCCATCCATCATTGTTTTATTTAATTTAATTTTTATACCAAATTTGGTCCCTTTTTTTATTAATATCTGTTATGTTTTTAATTTTGGATGATTTGGGATTTTGCTTCGTGAATTTTTCAGGTTTTCCTTTTATAGGGTAACCTGGTCTCATAATCTGTCATAAGTTTCGAAGGTTAGCCTGATTTGACTTCGAGTTTTTTTAGGTTCTCTTTTTAAAATTGATTTTTTTTTAATTTTCATCCTTTGATATTAAGTTATCGGGCCTTCAACTTTGTGATTTTCGATGATTTTGTTTTATGGGGTTATCATGATCTCATATCCCGGATCATGAGTTAGTCGAGTTAACTCAAATTGACTCGGTTTTTTTTTAATGTTTTTATTGATTTTTTCCCATATTCACCTTTCATTATTTTATTTAATTTCTTTTGTACAAGGTTATCTTGACCTCACAACCAGACAACGAATTTGACATGATAACTTGAGTCAGGTTTTTTTTTTGTCTTATTTTAAAAATAATTTTTTTCTCAATCTTTCCTTCACCGTTTGATTTGTTGGTAATTGAGTTTCAGGTTCTTTTTATTTTTCTCTTTATGAGATTATCTTATTCTCATTCAATTTTTGTTTTAATATCAAATAAGATCATTAAGACATTTTAAGAATATATAGATGATATCTTTTCATAATATTGACAAAGTTTTTTTTATTTGTTATTGTCATTTTTTAAAATCATATTATTAAATTAACTAAGTTTATTAAATTCGTTTGAATCAATGAACCAAATCCTAATTTTTCTTGTTGCTTTAAAAACATTGTTATTGGATGAAAAAATATCCTTAGAACCCCAATAAAATAATAATTTGTTGACTCAAAACACCTTTAAATTGGTTCAAAAACACAAATATAAATTAAAGATAAAACAAAAAGCTCTTTGAACTCCGATTTACTTTTTCCAGCAAAACATAACTTCAAAAACAACTTAATGACACTCATCTCGTTAAAAGAAACATATTGACACTAAATTTGAACAAAATTTTGCCAATGTTGTTTTCTCTCCTCAATTGTTTTCTAGCAACCATCTCTTTACTCTTACAACTTAAGGATTGAAATGTAAGGAAAATGGAGTTCTAGACTAAAACGTAAAAGTATTAAAACAAAAGGACCAAAAAGTAAAGTGAAAAAATTCCATGGGCTAAATTTTCTTAAAAAGAGTTAAATAAACAATATAAAAAAATCTTGTATATTTGTTGATTTGTCAGTTTTGATCCCTGTATTTTCAATTTTTCACAATCAACAATTTTTTTTTTTTTTGTAAAATAGAGCACTAACCTAATATCAGGTTGTTTTCTTAAGGCCATGATAAACCAATAAAAAACAAAGCAAAACAAATAATCACATATAATTCTCAAGAAATAAAATATTAAATGATGAAATTAAAAAGGAATAATTATATTGACTTGTTTATAGTTTGATCAATTTTTTGTTGTCTCTGTGGTTTGAAAAATTACTGTAATAACCCAAGATTTTCAATCATTTCATGAGTGAAATTCATGCAAATTTTTTTTGTAAACCATTACATCAAAGATGTTTTTCACATTAGTATTCCAAGAACTAGCCAGTAGGTTTCATTTATTGGTGGAGTACAATACCCATATGATTTCGTAAATCAACATCCCCATGAAAGAGAACTCAATACACATACCCATAACATTATATTTACATATTCATAAGTTTACATTCTTGTTCTGATATAGTTATTATTACAAGTCTTTACAAAAGTGTCGAACAACAATTTCACAATTAGTACATTTGTTTAAACGAAATGCATAACGTCTTAACATATGGATACAAAGATCATATCAAAATATGTGATCCCGTTAGATGGGATTTCTACGCACCTTGATTATGAGACGTCCTTGTTACAATGCAAAATAGATACAAGAATTATAAATAATCTAAACATGATAATAAATATTTAAAAGAATATTATTGCTACTTTCTGTTAATGACCTAAGTGAGTATATTCCTTCCTCTACTCCTTACATACATAATACAACCCTTATTATTTCGTCAATTGTATTATCCTTACTCACACGTCCAAACCTCTCCATAGAAGTTGTAGGGACCAAAGTTAATACACTGGTCATGGTTAAATTACTTCGCTTTACCTCGGTCATCCTTCATGACACCACTAACCGCGATCAATTGCATTACTCAAACTCGGTCATCCAATTCGGATGCCACTAGTCGGAGCTAAGCCGTAATACTCAACTTGATCATCTTTCTCGAATGTCATTAGCCAAAACTAATCACAATATCCAAACCCGGTCATCCAATTTGGATGCCATTAACCAAAGCTAATCACAACATCTAAACCTGGTTATCCATCTTGGATGCTATTAGTCGAAGCTAATCACAATATCCAAACTTGATCATCCATCTCGGATGCCATTAGCAGAAGCTAATCACAATATCCAAACTCGATCATCCAATTTGGATGCCATTAGCCAAAGTTAATCATAATATCCAAACTCGGTCATCCATCTCGAATGCTATTAGCCGAAGCTAATCACAATATCCAAACTCGATCATCCAATTCGGATGTCATTAGCCAAGGCTAATCACAATACCCAATCAAACATTCTATGAACAATTTAGTCGTCATAATGAGATAGAATAATTCTTTTATACAACATCATTTCAAAGATTCGATATCATTTAAGAAGAGGGTGGAGATCACCTACTTGTTCCTCTTGTGGGGTGTCCTTATCAAGTCGAAAGTCTGATCCCGGTCGTACCGCCTGACTAATCAAATGATCACTAATCAGCATATTCGCATTCCGTAATCATATAAACCAATACCATACATATCCCAAGAATACACATGTTCACATTCAAGTGTTTCATACATCATGTAATCATACAATGAAAGTCATCATATTAAGACACTTCTTTCAATTTTAAACGTAAGTTACCCACGTACATCCTAATGTTTAATTCTTGAGTCTCGTAGTGAGTTATGTAAAAGTGACGACGAAATCATCACGAGAATTAAGTCATTTCTGACATAGGGTTTATCAACGAAACTAAGTCACTGCTGTCATAGAAAATCGTCAGCGAATATTGGGTCGCTGGTGACACATAAATCGTCAACGAATACTGGGTCGTTGGTGACACAGAAATCGTCAGCGATGGTTGAGTTATAGCTGACGCATGGAATTGTCAATGAAAGTTTAATTCATCACCGACTCAGAAATTATCAACGAAAGCTGAGTCGTTGATGCAACCATATTATTTGATAGTTCTACCCATATTTACCTAGTATTTTGCCTATGTTTTATACATAAAATACCTTGATATTCTTTGTTTTATGTTTTGAAGGCACTTTTGGATGTAAGAATAAAAAAGAAGTAAATTAGAGATAATTGACAAATTTGACCTCCGATCAATGTTTTGTGCAGAGCTTGAGTTCTAGAAGTCGAAACAAAGTGATTCCAATGGCATTATAAAGATAACATCCATACCTTTATATACATATATGGAAAGAAAAATAAAAAATAAAGAACATGGAAATCACATCCTTAAAAGACAAATCTCGCATTCTGCTAGGGTTGTTGACCTTTGGCCATTCTGACTTAAATATCTTTAGCTAGAGAAGTCTATTTAATGCAAACTCAATTTTTTTTGAATTCTGACTCGAAGGCCTATCAGCATACCAAATTTCAACAGAAAAAAAGATCATATGAGAGATATATGATTTTTCTAAGATGACATATGAATTCTGTTAGCAAACAAGTTTTGTGAAGAAACAAGTCCAAATTACTTCCCAAAGCATCCAAATCAACATTCAAGTCTTTATTTCGGCAATTTAGCTCCTCTAGGTCAAAATTCAAAGCTTGAAGATTTTATGCAAGGCTATTTCTTCTTTTTTTTTTGGAAAATTGTTAGTGAAATACTTAAATGTAAATTGTTTACTTAGAAAAAGATTATTTTGTAGAAAAGAGATTAGGGTTTTCTAGGATATAAAAAGAAAGAGAGAAAGGAAAGAAGGTGTGCGGCCAGAAGAGAAGAAAAACACACCCTTTCTTCCAATAACCCGAAATCATGCATTCTTCTTTCTTTTTATTAGTTGTTCAATAGATATACAAGGCTAAACTCTTTTTCTTGGTTGCAAGGACACAAAAACCTTCAAATTTCAAGAAATGTGAGATTTATTTTTATCTTTTCTTTTCAGTTTATATGATGAATATGTTTGTATTCCTATGTTTACGTCTTATGATTGTTTATTTTAATTGCTAGAGTAGACTCAGTTATTATTGTAAACAATCTATTGCTAAGTTTGATATCAAAACCAGAGTTGTGGTATATAAACTTGTGAAGCAACTGAGTTTAATAATTGTGGTGGATCTATGTTATTAATATTAGGGAGAATAAATCAAAACATGAACTGCAGACAATTATGTTGTCTAGATTAATCAATTTATCTAGTTCTTAAGGCTGTCATTGAATTAAATTACTAGTACGGACATTGTGATTGTTTGTTGGTTAGGGTTAGCTATATGACGGATCTGTTAACTAACCAATGTTAAGAAAAGATAATGATTCAGAATATAAATTGATGTTTCGTTTCAATAATTGGTTCTGATTTTCGTAGGTGGACGTCTACTTGAAACCAATGTTTGTTCTCTTAATAGTTTTCTGATTTATTTAATTTAACTTGATTGTTTTATTCTATTATAGCCTAAACAATCCCAATCCCTCTCAATTGGTTGTCGCATAGCATAAAAATCTAAACTAAACCTTCCTTGGGATCGATCTCTTGCTTGCTCTATACTATCTTGTTTATTTAAGTTAGGGTAATTAATTTGTGTGACCACGATAGTCACTATCGACCTAGAAATTATCAGAGAAAACAAATTCACGGTTGACGCATGGAATCGTCAGAGAGCACAATTCACTTTCGGTTTAGAAGTCATCAATGAAAACTAAGTCGTTGTCGACTCAGAAATCGTCAGCAAACACAATTTCACGGCTGGCGCATGGAATCGTCAGCAAACCCAATTCACTACTGACTCAGAAATCATTGATGAAAATTGAGTTGCTGCCAACTCAGAAATCTTCAGCGAACACAATTTCATGGTTGACGCATAGAATCGTTAGCGAACCCAATTCACTGCTAACTCAGAAATTATCGACAAAAACTGAGTCGCTGTCAACTCAAAAATCATCAGCGAACACAATTTCACGGCTGACGCATGGATTTGTCAACGAACCCAATTTACTGTTGACTCGGAAATCGTTAGTGACGATTGAGTCATTTCTGGTTTTTACTCTTTCCCTAGGCTAAACGTAAGGTCTAAGCTAAGCTTTGCCCCTTATAACATACCCCAACCTAGTTAGACATAAATCATCACCAATTCACACCCAATTCATCACAAGGTTATCAACCAATATGCAATCAAGTCTCAACATATACATTTTGCAAAGGTTCTCTTAACCATTATTTCAAGACCGAGACCTAATGTTGCCACAATCATACATTCTATGTTTTCAATTCTATCATGTCAATTCATCAACACAAAGTAATAGTCAATTCACATTTCACAAGAGTCCCATTTCCATCTCATGTCTTATTTCTATAAGAGTGTTCATCATGCAAAGTTTCTTTCATGGTTTCCCTTTTTTCTTTGACTGGACATTGTTGTCCATTCTCTCCCAATTACACATGCAATTCATCATTTATATCACAAGTATACTCACAACAACATGCTACAATCACACCTTTATTCACTTGGTTCATAATCATGCAAATTCATCAATCATGTAGATAAGATCAAAACATTAATATAGTATGATTTCTGTTTCAGCTCAAACATGTCACTAAGGGCTTAACAAGATTGCAATTCTGCTCATTCCATCATTTCATCTCACTTTCACACAAGTTCTTCAATCATATATGAAAAATCAAGACATTAACATAAACATGAATTTTGTTTCAGCTCAAGAATTTTTCTAGGAGTTTAACAAGGTCACAAACTACACATTTCATCACTTCATTTCATCTCCTTTCATCATTTCAATTGGCCGACCTTTAGTTAGGGTTTGTTCATCTATATACATCCATTTCTTTTCGTTAAAGATTCTGAAATTATATTCCCTTCACCCCTATTTTTCCTTCAATCTTTCCATTTATTCTTTCCGAATCTTTGAGTGCAAGAGGCCTAAGTCTTTCCCCTTTGAGGTTTCTTCCTCTCTTTGTCCTAAAATATTAAAGAAACATGTAAGAAAGCGATGTTATTCTTACCACACAATTTTAAGCAAGCTTTAGGAAAGGTTCTAGTGGTTTTCTTCTTCTTTTCTCTTGGTTTTTCTCTCTTTCTTCTGTTGTTCCAGCTGACCTTTTAGGCTCCTCCTTCTTTCATGATTTTGTCTGTCTCTTCTTTCTCTCTCCATTCACTTAAACTCTCAAGAGAAATGGCATGCAAGCTGGTTTGGTTACGTTTCTTTTTGGAAACGAGTGGCTGTTGCAGTTAAGGCTACTGGCCGGTTTTGGGGGAGAGGAAAAAGTCATTTCTTTTCTCTCTCATGTATTTATACCCCTCTTAAATGAGATGAGGGTATTTGGGTGTTGGTCATGTTTGTTCTTATCCCTCTTTTAGGTTATCTTAGGGCTGGTTACTTCCCTACAATTCCCACCTAGGATATGCCAGTTCCCCCCTCAATTTCTACCTAGAGCAGGCTGGTTGGTTTCTTTTAATTTTTTCCTAGCATACGTAGGCCTAATACTATCTTTTTATTGGGTTTTACAATTACACTTTCTCTTATCAACTTTATTAATTTTATAACACTTTACATCCTCTTATTTTGACTAAAGAAAATCAACAAAAAATCTTGTATTATTTACAAATTTACCATTATATTTAATTTAATGCTAAAATGTTTCTAGTGACTTGAAATAACAAAAATAACATAATTTCTTATTTTTCTCTAAAAATAATCATGCCTAAATCTCTCTATGTCTTACAACTCCTTCCATAGCAACAAAGTTAGATAAATCTCACTTATGCTTCTTAACACTTGAAGTTCGAAATGGATCCTTAGTTTTTTTATTTTTTGCCCAATTGGATCTACTTCTAGTGTCTCTAATTCAACATCTACTTTCAATGCTAACTCAATTGCAGCTATTTATTTTTTCCAGGGAAGCAAAAACATTTACTTTTGAAAGAGCCTTACTAAGTATTTATTCTCAGAATCTTTTTCATTCTTCAAAAAGAGCACCTATAAGTCACCGATTTGGAAAGTTGAGCTCCCGGATCTCTGCAGTTGTTGCCATAGCTTTTATTTGGCCGGTGTAGCAAAACGACAGAACAAAGAGTGTAATCATGTGGTGCCAACACTTATATGCAATTTTCAGACATGGATTAGGCTTTGGCACAAAGTGGTTATCCTAGGATTGAAGCACTTAAATTTGACCATCTACTGCTAGTCATTTTGTATTTGTGTTATCATTGGAATTCACAAAAAGAGATATTGTTGTTAATCCACACAGTGAGGTGTCGTGTACTAAGGGACACTTAATAATTGTTAAAAGCCACTGCCACCATTTCCCCGTCTCATAAACCACCACTAGACCAAATCCAAACATAGTCATAAACCCACATCCATCACAATCCCCGACTGTCAACAAATCTATATCAACTTGTCTTTTATTGTTTCTTCATCTCGAAGCAGGGCCCACATATCCTTCTCTTGAAAGGTTAATTCAATTGGAGACTTTAGCAACTCAATTTTCTGAGGAATGGAACCCGTGAATTTGTTACCCTTGAAATTAAAAAATGATAAATTTTTTAGAATTCCAATAGAAAGAGGAGTGGGACCAAAGTGTGGGTTGTAAAAAGGAGAAGCAAAAATAAATTTGTCAAGTTTTCAAGTGAATCAGAGAAATTAAGATTTAGTGTTTGTAAATACCAATAACTCTAAAGATACAAATTAAATCAAATACAAAGTTAAAAGTAAACTTACAAATGATATATAAAATTTGATAGATTGTCAAAAACTTTCTATTCAAAATTTGCTAAAAAATTTCAATATGTCATCTGATTCAATAATATATACTTGAAACAACCCTTCAAGTTTAGAAAAACACTAAAATAACATAATTGAGACCTAAGTAAATGACTTTAACAGAAAATTAGATAAATAATAATCATCACATATTTTTTACTTATAAGAAACACAAACAAATTCTTAGAAAACTCAAAAATTAAAACATGCATAACTTATTATAGAAAACTCCAATGCATACATGGTTGAACAATCTAGAAAGATCACATTTTAAACTTGAAAAACACATATGCTAAACTTATTTTTCCATGTAACGAAGACATGCAAAATAAGGCTCAAAGTTGGCCCATGGGATGAAAATAATAACATAAAAAACTTTATCCATTTACGTTACCAATCCAAACTCAAGTAAACCAACATCATTAGGACCATTACAAGACACTTATGCCATGTTCTCCTAGTTGAAAAAGACTCATCCTCGGGTTATATGTACTATCATCACTATAGAAAAGACCTAAGTAAGCCACGTTAAAAGTGTCTAAAATGTCTAGATATGCGGGTAGCTTAATCTTGTAGGTATTTTCATCAATCTACTTCAGAACCTTAAATGGACCATCAACTCTAGGTTTAAGCATAACAAACTTACCTTGTGGAAACCTTTCCTTATTGAGATGCACTCAAACCAAATCACCTTCTTTGAAATCTATATACTTACTATGCTTATTAGCTTAAGAATGATACTTTTAGTTTTGCCTTTCAATCTTGTCATAAACTTGTTCGTGCAACTTTTTAAGTTGTTTGGCCCTTTCTTCAACATCACCATTAAAATTCTGACGTGTTGGAAAAGAAATTAAGTCTAATGGAATCAATAGATTCTGACTATACATAACTTGAAAACGACTACAATCTACACTCTAGCTAGTTGAATGGTTGTAAGCGAATTCAGCTTGTGGTAATACAATATCCCAATCTTGAATATTCTTCTTCACCAAACTTCTCCCAAGACTTCTTAAACTCTTATTGACGACTTTAGTTTGCTTATCAGTTTGTGGATGACAAGTAGTGTTAAATTGAATATGAGTATCAAGTTTCCTTCAAAGTATACACCAAAAATCACTCATGAACTTGGAATCTCAATCTGAAGTTGTTGTTTTTGGAATATCATGAAGTCTAACAATCTCCTTAAGTATAAATCAGTAATAGTAGTAACATCAAGTGTTTTGCTATATGGAATAAAGTGCACTATTTTAAAGAAATAAACAGCCACCACTATAACTGAATCTTTATTTCTTGAACTTCTAGGCAAGCCCATCACAAAATCCATGCTGATATCTTTCCAAGGAGTTTTGGTTACTGATGTAACCATATTATTCGATAATTTCACCCACATTTAACTAGTGTTTTGCCTATATTATTTATATGAATTTCCTTGATATTATTTGTTGTATGTTTTGAAGGCACTTTTAGATGAAAGATGCAAAAAGGAGTAAATTGGAGGTAATTGGCTGATTTGACGTTCAGTCGATGGTTTGTGCAGAGCGTGAGTTATAGAAGTTGAAACGAAGTGATTCCAGTGGAATTAGAAAGCTAACATCCATACCTTTCTGGAAATCTAAGTCAAGAAAAATAAAAAGACAAAGAGCATGGAAATCACATCCTTTAAAGTCAAATCTCGCATTCTGCCAGTGTTGACCTTTGGTCATTCAAAATTCAATTCCTGGAGCTTCAGAAGTCCAATTTATACAAACTCAATTTTGTTGGATTCCTGACTCAAAGGTATACAAATGCTCCAAATTGTAGCAAAAAACGATGTCATATGTGGGAGATATGAGTTTTCAAAGATGACGACTGAATTCTGCCAGCAAACAGGTTTCATGAAGAAACGAATCTAAATTACATCCCGAAGCATCCAAACCGACATCCAAGTTTTTATTTTAGCAATTTAGCTCCTCTAGTAAATCAATCTAGAAGGTCAAGGAAGGCAGCCACCAACCTCAAGCCACCAACCATAAACCAGCCGCCAGCCGCCTTCACACTACCACCATCTATTGATGTTCACACTTGAACTTTGATTTTTCTTACTTACAATTTGTGTATAAATAGACAGCTAAGTTTATGTTATTAAGAGAGCCAAGAGAGAGGGAGAGAGAGTGCAGTAGAATCAAAGAAAGAAGGGTGGTAGCCATAAGAGAAGAAACACAAACTCTCCCTTCTACAAACTAGAAATAATGCTTTCTTCTATCTTTTGGAGTAGTTGTTCAATAGATATGCAAGGCTAAGCTCATTTTCTTGGTTGCAAGGATGCAAAAACCTTCAGATTTCAAGAACTGTGAGATTTATTCTTCCATTTATTTTCAGTTTGTATTATGAATGAGTATGTTTGTTTTCCTATGCATATTTCATATGATTGTTTATCTTAATTGCTAGAGCGGACTGTAAGTTATTATTGTGAACAATCTATTGCTAAGTTTGATATCAAAACCGGAGTTGTGGTATATAAACTTGTGAAGCAACTAAGCTTGATAATTGTAGCGGAACTATGTTATTAAACTTAAGGAGAACATTCGATCAAAGCAACACAAGCAGACAACTTGGTTGTTAAGATTAATAAATTTATCTAGATCTTAAGGCTGCCATTGGATTAAATCATTAGTGCGGACACTGTGATTGTTTGTTGGTTAGGGTTAGTTATACGGCGGATCCGTTAATTAACCAATGTTAAGAAAAGATAAAAATTCAGAATATAAACTGGAGTTTCGTTTCAAGGATCTGTTCTGATTTCTGTTGGTGGATGTATGCTTGCGACCAAGGTTTGTTTTCTTGATAAATTTCAGTTTTAATTGATTTTGTTTGCTAGTTTAATTTCTGCCATAGTTTAAATCATTACAAATCAAACTCCCCCCAATTGCATAACGTATAGCATAAAAATCTGAACTAAACCTTCTTTGTGGGATCGACCCCTTGGTTGCTCTATACTATCTTGTGTGTTTTAAGTTAGGGTAATTAATTTGTACGACCGCGACATCGCAACAGTTACCAGAAGTGGAGTGTATAAACATGAATTTTGACTATGTGATTTGGCAATATAGCATGTCCTACAATGTTGTATGAGCTTTGTAACATCTTTCTCCATCTTTGGCTAAAAGAAATTATCATTGATAACAACAAGTGTTTTATCTCTTCTGAAGTGTCCATTAAGTCCATCGTTGTCAGCTTAAAAAATAATGTTTTCCCTCGAAGAACCTTGAGGAATACACAAACAATTTCCTTTGAAAATATAACCCTCTAATATAACAAAATGCATGGAAACCCCACATTCGCATCATCCTATATCTTGCTGAAATCACAATAATGCTTATAAAGATCTTATAACACTTAAAAACTTGTCATTTCCACTTACATATTATTCAATAATAAATGTCTTGGACTCAAAGCATTAGTAACAATATTATGAACCTTATATTTATGCTTCATAGAGAAACTAAAAGTTTGTAGAAATTCAATCCAATGAGCATGTCTTTTTGATATGGACCAGCCAACTAACACAAAGGATAATGAGAATCAACAAATATTATCACATGATTCTCTAAAGTTACCAATTAGGTCAATTACAAGATCAAGGGCCAAGAAAATTAAAGAGGTATTGATTGGGCTGATTCAAGATATTTGGGCCAAGATAAGTGTTTAGACTTCAACAAAGGATAAATATACTTTAATTAATGTAATCAAGAAAGGAGATAGTAATGAGACTTGAATAAAATTTAAAATAAAAAAGGGGAAGGCAGCAAACACTAGATTTTCTTGAGTTGTGAAGTCTTTATAGAGCCAAACACAAGGCTATCAACCTCCTTTTTCAATGACACTTTTGGCTTCATGCTTGCATTGAATTTTAAGCTTTGTTATTTTAATTGTTATAAAATTTAATATATTGTATTTGTGGTCTTATGTTCAGACCATTAAGTTTTAGGTCTTTGGCATTATAAATACCCTTTTGAAAGGGAGTATAAGGGTTTCAGACTTTGATGAATAAAATATATGTGTATTTGAGAGTATTATTATACTTTGATAATGTAACGAATTGCATTGAATTTTGAGCTTTGTTATTTTAATTGTTATAAAATTCAATTTATTGTATTTGTGGTCTTATGTTCAAGCCATTAAGTTTTAGGTCTTTGACATTATAAATACCTTTTTGAAAGGGAGTGTAAAGGTTTCATACTTTGATGAATAAAATATATGTGTGTTTGAGAGTATTATTATACTTTGATTTTGTAACGAACTGAATCGACTTATCAAACAACAAATGTTTTCATTGCATAATCATATACTTCTTATTCATGAATTGTTATTTGTTGGGCGGGGGTTTCAGATTTTAGGTTCAAGGTAATCTCCGTGTCACACTTTCAAACCTGAGTTTTTAGCTTTCTGAAAGTTGTATTGTTGGCGTGTGGGTTACATGATCGCGTGATCATGGCGTTCATATCAATTCAGTTCAATTTCTGCTGGCTATTAAGAAACTTTAAAGCCTCATTATTAGAAAAATAACACAAATAGTTTTGGATGAAAATGTTGACACCAATAGTCTAAAACACGGACAATGACATAAAACTCTTTTTTCATAAACTAAATATTTTCTCTATGAATCGCTGAGCTTCTTGCTATAAAAAGCAATAGGCTTACTCTTTTGGCTAAGAACAACATCGGTTCTAACATTAGACATATCACATTCAAATTCAAAAACTTCTTTAAAAAATCAAGTAAAGAAAAAATATGAGCATTTGTCACCTTTTGCTTCATAAGTTCAAAACTTTTTTCTGCCTCATTAATCCACTTGAAACTACCTCCTTTCAAGCATTCATTGTTTAAAGCAATAATAGTGTTGAAATGTTTTATGAAATGCGGATAAAAAAAGATGTTAAGACATGAAAATTTTGAATATCATGAAGAGTTTGAGGATTTAGTCATCTTAGGATTGCTTTAATCTTCATAGAATCTATTTTCACTCTTTCATTGAAAACAACAAAAACCAAGAAAGCATGGATGCTAGTGAAAAATTCACATGTCTTCAAATTAGCATAAAACTTTTAACTCCTCGAAATCTGGAATACTTCTTATAAGTGACTAAAATACCCTTCTTTATTCTTATTGTATACAAGAATATAATCAAAATAAACAACAATAAATGTGCTAATAAAAGGTTTAAACATATGATTCATCATTCGTATAAAAGTACTAGCTGCATTAGAAAGGTCAAATGACATAACCATCAATTAAAAAAGTTAACCCCTCATTTTGAAGGCTATTTTCCATTTATCACCAACTCTCATTCAAATCTAATCGTAGCCACTTCTAAGATCAATCTTTAAAAATATGATAACACCATAAAAATGATCAAGCAAGTCATTTAGCCTAGAAATATATAATTGATAGTCAATAATGATTTTGTTCATTGCTTGACTATCAATGCACATTCTCCATGACTATCTTTGGAACAAAAAAGCACGCACAACACATAGACTCTTATTTTCCCTCACCAAGCCTTTTGAAATTAGCCCATCAACTTGCCTTTATAACTTTATATGTTCGATAGGTTATCTTGTTTGGAGGCATAACACCTAAAATGAAATTAATGCAATGATGAATATGTAAAACCTCTGGGCGAAAAATTATAAATTGACTAGTTTCATGTAAAACAAAAAGAAACAAATTTGTAACTCTTGATCAGGTTATCAGAAAATTCTGAAATTTTTTTTGAGCCTTCTAATATGATTTCTTAGCTTGGGTTAAAATTTCAGAATTTTTAGAGAAATTCAGAAATTTGACGAAAAATCACAATTTGACTAGTTTTATGTTATTGAACGTAATTTTAAATCCAACCATCAGATTGAGCTGAAATTTTATGAGGAACCTTAAAATATATTAAATAAAATCTGGTTAAAATTTTAGGATGAACGGAGCTCGGTAGTGATATGAAAGAATAAGGACCGTCAAATGGAAGCAAAAAGACTCATTAAGGGTAAAATGATAATTTGCCATTAAAAATAAAACAAGGCAGCCCCTTTTCTGTTATGAACTGCTGACTGGGCAGTAACAAATGTGGAAAGAAAAAAGGAAAGAAAATAAGAGAAGAACGTGAGAAGTTAAGAGAAAAACAAGAAAAAGTGAGAGAGCTTTGAAACTTGTAAGATTGAAAGACTTGGAACATTAAATTAAGGAAGAATAAAGTGAAGGAAGATATAAGAAAGGTGAGGAGGGCTGGCCACACTAGGAGAAGAAGAAAAGTTGGGAGAACTTAGATTGGTAAGCATGAAAGGTTTAGATTCTTACTTGAATGAAGTGTTTTTGGGTTTATTTGAGTAAGTTATCAAACAATGACAATTAAATTTGATTTAATTTCTCATAATCTTGATTTTTTTTAAATTAGGATTCTTATGAGAATTTGAGGATTTTGAGAAAAATAGTAAACATGATGGAATTGAGGTAGAATAGTATAGAAATAGTGAATGTAAGTAGTAATTAAGAAAGAAATTGAATAATTTTGAAGAAAAGAACTTGTAATTAAGGATGAGGAAATATAGGAATGAGGTTTTGATTGTTTTATGTTTGAGAAATGATG
>Ga0307517_10005459_pt1 | contig 19147 bp, 12 predicted proteins | sample 23_EM_MG_FD_194515 | JGI IMG/M metagenome (GOLD analysis project Ga0307517, IMG submission 194515) | Populus trichocarpa ectomycorrhiza microbial communities from riparian zone in the Pacific Northwest, United States - 23_EM | ecosystem: Host-associated > Plants > Roots > Unclassified | place... | reverse complement strand
TTTTTAATTTTTGAAAAATTTTACCCATCCCAAACCAGAAATTAGTTCAAACCAAACTAGTTTGATTCGCCTGGGTTATTTTTTTTTTCTTCAAAAACCAAAAAGCTAGAATATATGCGGGTTCAAAAATCATTTGAATAATTTAGTTCAATATCCTCCCACTAATTGCAAACACTTGCTAGCTACAAGGATATGACTCCTCTTTTCTTTAACACAAGAAAGCAGAGTCCACATTCTATTCCCAAACAAATCTCATTCCTCTAAAATCATGAACACAATAATACCTAAAACTCACTCCTAATGATATGTCCCAACCGTCAACAAATAGCCATCCATCCTCATCCAGCTCTAAGCTGCATCTCAAGCATAAAGAATATTCAGAATATCCCTATCGTTGCATCATTTTCATGGATTATAAGAGAACAAGGGAGAGAAAAAAAGTCCAATTCAAGGCACAATTAAATGTGACAAGAAATATTACATCTCATTCTTCTTGGAACACAAAACTTTGGAATCTCAACCATGCCATATCTTCAAACAGTGGGTGTTTTTGGTGATGGCGGCTGCTTTGTGGTTGAGGACAGTTGGAAGTGCTGTTGGCGGCTGCTTTGTGGTTGAGGACAGTCTTGATGAACTGTCGGTGGGAGATATACAAGAAAGAGCAGGGGTTGATTGGTTTTTTACCATGAGAAAGGAAGGTGGGGAGAGGGCCAATACATCATTTCATATGATTTACTCCTGTTAGTTACTATAATTCTTAGAAAAGGTTTAGAACATCTCACCATGCTAATTATCATTAAACTCTATTTATTTTTAAAAACAACATTTACAAATATAAAGAATTGTATCTTTTTTTTTTTTTTACTTTTACTATCAAAATTTGATTTGATTATTAACAAGAAGACTTGAAATAATGATATAAAAAAAAGTTGCAATTAAAAACTATTTTATAAATGAGAGAAATTAGACGAGCAAAAATAAATATCATGAAAGGTTTTGTATATGAAAACTAGAAAAAAGAAAGAAGAAGAATATTAATCGATAATTTTAAAGTGTAGGAAGAGGGTAATATAGCTGGCACAATAAAATATAAACTCTTGAAATAAAGTGAGTCTATTGATTTAAGCACATAAATATTGCTCGTCCTTTGCAAAGAAAGTGCAAAGAACTGTGCTTCCCAACTATCTGCTTGTTCAGTAGCATGAATCATCAACCAAGTTATCTTCGAAATTTGCTTTCGCTAGAGTTTCATTCATCGAAGGAGCACCAACATTAGCTAGCTCTTAACTTACTTTGAACATCGAAGACAGTCTCGTACATTCTACTACTTCTCGACAAACCTTTCTAGCATGCAAGCCACAATCTTTTAAAAGCTATTGTCCAAAAGCAAAGCTTATCGTCAGGGCCATTTAACGGGAAGAACTGACTAAGACTCTGACAATTGAAAATGAGGTGCTACTCCTCCCTTCCCTTCTATAATAAACTTGTCAACAACTCACTTGTTCAAAGGTATACAACTCAATGCCTTCATCTTGGCTGATCATGGAATCAACATCTCCATTTTAGTAAATCCCCTCGAGACTATATTGAATTATCAAACTGTCATCACTGTAGTCTTCATTATATTCATTTTCATCACCACCATTCCTCGTTAAATACTCTTTATTATTTCTGTCTTAACCACCCTGTTCAGATCGGTGTTAAACACCACAACGGCAGGTAACAGAACAAATTAAAAACTGATTAATTTTGCATCCTTCCAAACACAATTCATTAAAGGGGGAACGTACATACCTATTGTAAAACCTCCAGAGCCGCGGGGGCAAAGCCTCTTGTCTTGCATCATTTTAGGGACGACAAAAATATACAAATTCCTTTCAAACCTCAAACAGCAAGATGGCCCCAGTAGAAGATAGAAGAAAGGGATAATGAATATTAATATCAGACCTTGATTAATGCAAACAAACTATTAACGCAAGGAAAAAAAAATGACAATTACTAAAATCGAGCAAGTTTTCCATAGTATTCGTCGTCCTGGTGGTTACAACTGCCCAACAATGCTCCATCACCTGGAAGGGAGCTCTGACAGGTGACCACTTGGAGAAGGATTCGATGTATTAGACGGATGGGTCCCGTTATCTTGAGAGGATGGGCCACCCCACTTCATCTCCACATCAGATGGCTCAACCACATGTACTGCACCATCACTCATACCAAGTGCAATCTGATTGGGCTCAGATGGATGAGCAGCTATAACCAAAGGATAGGCAGTGCTGCTGCAACAAATGGTTTTTGTCAAAATAATTAGTCCCTCTGGTTTAAAAAGCCCAACATCACATCCCTATTTTTGTTATTTCCATTTACAACTTAGTCCCTCCATTAAGCAGCTGTTAATAAGGAGCTAGGCTGTCACCAATTAGGTCACTAATTGAAAGAAACCTAGAGGCAATTTGGTCATTTTCTAAGAAACTAGCGTTGTTTCGAAAAAATTAACAATCACATGGGCAAGGGACTGGAACAAGAAGGATTAAATTATTATTTCCGCAAATTAGATTCATCAATTAGAATATGGGTCCTAAACGCATGTGCTCCCCCACCCTCTTAATGAAAAAGAAAAAGAAAAATAGTAATGAAAAAATAGAAGAAATGAAATGCCCAAGCTCCCATTAACAAAAAATCCAGCTTACCCTGCAGGGTGTGAAGGTATATAAGCAGAAGGTGCTATTCGGCATCTGATTCTTAAGCTGTCCGCATCAAAAACTCCAACAGCACCATCACAAAAACCCGTATAAACCAAGAAACCATCACTTGAATATATTGCACTTGAAATGGGAGCCGCAAGGGTGTCTTTAGGAGACCACTACAAGATCATACATTAGTGAAAAAATAATTGAGACATCAATAATAAACTGCAAGACTAACCATGTTACATGTATTTGATCATCACCTTTTAAGGGTACTGATTACGGAATAACAGAATAGATTCATTACTGCAAACTATCAACTTCCAATCTTTTAAGAAACCTGTAAATGACTCAATGTTTGTCTCGTTCATGACTATAGCGAACATAATAAAGAACGTCTATCCCCAAAGTTGGCAATTTTGACATGAATGTCCAATTCTTGCGCAGACATAAACTAAAAGTCAGGACTTGCAGTCAAAATCAGATTGACACTTGTAAAAAGTTAATTAAACAACGCACAAAATCCAGGTTCTCTAAATCTGACCATAAAAGATATTGACAAGTAATCCCTCCTTCACATCTAATCTACCATGTCCAGTATTCCTTTTTGTTCGTTGCTGAAATGCAATTGCTCACACAATACATGCTCACAAGAGAATAAAATGCAATAGCTTCATTAACAAGAAATAGCATACAATGAGTTGACTTGAAAATGACCAACTAAAGGACTTTAAATAGACCCTTGTATCCTTACAAGTCTGACACACATTCGTAGTGCTAACAGAAATCAAAAGAAAATGCTGATCATGCTCTAACTAACTAGTGGGATAGCTGGCACACAATTGAATTAACTTCCATAAAGTATCAAGTATCAAGAATATGGTTGTGTGATGAATTTACAAAAGTACAGCAATTTGTTCAATATCTGGGACCAGGGTTAAAACATGAAGTTCATTTTTTTGTTTTTCAGAGGGTTGAGGGGAGAAGGGTGGTAGGGCTTTTTTTTTTTTTACTTAGTTTAATATGTATTTGAAATTGTCCCCTAACCTTGAGACTACAGTTGATGGTAGAAGTTGATACGAATAATAAAATAAACAAACCACCTGATTTTATAAATAGGGTACTGACAGAATTTCCTTAGATAGCTATTTATGGACTATCAAAGGCAACTAGGTTTCTAAAGTGGTGGTGCTTATTCCTGTCTTGCCTTCTTTTCTCATTTGACCAATGATCCAACTTCAGATTGGGTTTTGTTCATTAAAAAAAAATACTTTGGTGATAAAAGATATATGATGGAAAACTTACTGAGCGCGAACATTCAAGTTTGCTGTCATAGATGGCAATTTGGCTTTCATGGACAACCAACAGATGTGCTTGGTCATTATGAAATTGGACTCTAGTTTCGCCTACCAAAGGGGATTGACGACTAGGTGGTGCTTGAATGAACCTCATTTTCTTTTTCTCCCATCCATCAATGCTCCAGACACACAACTGCAACTCAACCCATCAAAGGCAGTATTGATACATAATACATCACATGGAAAAGCTTCAATAAGAACTTCTATTGACAAGAAAAGTGCAAAATGGCTTAAAATCAATATGAGATGACTTTATGAATCCATATTCCAGTTTAGAGTGAGCATCTGCCATATACATCCAATACTTCTATGGAACCAGTGCCAGTAAATTATAATTTATCTAACAGTTGCATTGGTTTGTGAAATAGCGAACAATGAATAATGTGATCGCCATGAAAACTTTCCATAAAAGTTTTTGCAAGGTCCATTTCAGGACCATTCTGAATTATCAGAAAGAACATCAATAATGTTGTGACGATGGAAAAGTAGGGAAAAATAAAGGACCAAGTAAGTTAGGGCAGTGGGGGGTATAATCCAATGAGGACCTCCTAAAAACATCACAAAGAAAGTGAATTGCAAAGCTGCAAAAGGACAAAGTAGCACATTGCCGGTGCATTAAGTGATCCGACTTGACATTCTTCAAGTGTCAGGCCATGAAGGCATCATACAACACACCATGTTTTTGTGTAAATGGCAGCGTAAGGACCTTAAAAAAACTCTCTTAACATCTGATATTCTAGATATAAGGCCCTGTATTTGTAAAGTTCAGTGAAAAAGGATTTTTTTTAAGAGATGCAACATTGATTTGAGAGAAAAAGAAAACTCAATAACGAAACTTCAAAGAGGAAACTTATAACTTAAAGCAAGTTGGAAAGTTCAAGGAAGAAAAACCAAAAGCTTTACAGAGTTTATGGACAAGGAAAGAGCAACAGGCTTGAGATCTTTCAAGGTTATTTATCAGACATGTTAACATACTTAGCAGAATGGGAGAGTGAGTTCCATAGGACAAACTATCCAATTTTTCCTGCTTCAAGCATAAGCTTTCACAGACTCTCCTCAGGATAACATCAAATAACCCAACCCATAAAGATAGCAACGTTATTCAAATGATCCTATTAATCACTGACCTGTGCATCAGCCCCAGAAGACACCAGCACATTTAAACTCTGTGAAAAAGCAAGTCCTGTTATTCGATTCTGGTGGCCCTTGAGTTTAGTTTTGACCTGCAGTCAATTTCAAAAGTCAACTTCGCACCCATAACTAGATGCCTTAAGGAAAACCTTAAGATCGATAAGGGGTAGATACTGCAATAACTTCAACAGTACATATCACATGTTCTTAATTTCCAGAATTCAAGAACAGAACAGAATTCCTCATTATCGTGTTATGGAGCTTTGTTTGATTTACTATCAATGTGAGGTGACAGGAATCAAATCAAAAAAATATAAATAATCCAAAAGGCAGAATCTACAATCATTTGGTAGTAGTATGTGATAGTTTTATTTTTAAGGAATCTTTTCATAAGCATAGATAATTGTGTCCAATTTTTTCTCAGAACTTCCAAATCACAAGGAAGCTAGTTAGGCTGAAAGAATGAGCAAGCATTAGCAAAATCAAAAGACCAGCGCACCCACACACACATGGATGCACGCACATAGAGATCACCTCATCAACTCTGACATTATATATTTGCACAGTAGAATCCTCCATGCCAATTGCAATAATGTTATTATCTTGAGGATGGAATGCTAAAAAAGTGGCTGCAGGAGGTGGGGACATAAATGTTGTCATGACCTAAGAAGAAAGCTCAAGAGTTTTATTAAGTCATGCCAAACCAAAGTGCCAAATTAAAAATTAAAAATAGAAACAAATATAATAAACTTTAAATCAGAAATCAATTAAGTGCTGTAACAATAGACCTTGAATGTCATCATGTTGAACAAAGAGACCTTCCCACCAGAGGCAGACATGACATAAGAATCATTTTTGGATAGTGCAATGCATGCAGCAGATTCTTCAGCTGGTTTGCTCTCATTTATATCATTAGTCATGGGAGTTCCACTAGGAGGCTGCCACAACTGTGGTGCATTTGATGCAGTAGCCTACAAGATTTCACGCCGAAAATGAAACACAAAAAACAGTCAAAAGAGGCAGAGATTTCACCATTTAAAGACATGAGCCAGACCTTTCCTGTCAGATTTCTTTCACTGCGCTGCCATTTCCACAGCTTGTGGACAGCATTAGAGGCAAGGGCCAATAGAGCCAGCCCTGAGTTAGTATAAATCAGCCGCACAACCTGGAATTACTGACCTGTTATCCTCGATTATTACAGCAAGAGACAGCTATATAAAGCATAACATCATGTATACCCATGTAATAGGAAAAAAACTTCATTGATAGGAAGAAACAGAAATGTGCAATAGAAGTATGAGATATCCTAATCAAAAAGCAGTAAAAAAAGAATGAAACTGAACAATATTCCTTTCAAGTCTGCACATCTGTGAACGAGACACCTCTGAAACATCTGAGGCGGAGCACTAAAGTGAAGCTAGGAAAATCAGCCTATCCCATATCAAATGAAAATACAATCATTCATCATGGAAAATTATAGAGTTTCAATTGTTCCAGACGCACTAAATTACAGAAAATTTGGCACATTGCCATAAAAATTTGCTACCACTTCTTAAAACCCAAAAACATATCAAAGAAATTCCTCCAAACTAAAAGGACAGACCAAGTTTCTCCGAACACAGAAAAGGTTACACCACAATCCAAGTTACTAGGCAATGCAAAAATAAGTGATTGGGAGTTTCACCACTACTGGCACCCATAGAAAACACTTCAGGAGACAATGCTTTGGGAGGGTCTTCTTATCTGAAACATGTTGTCAGTATTAATTTTTTTTAATGATTGACAACCAAAACAAGCTTTTAATGCTATGGGAACCTTATCTTTGCAGAAAAAGTTTGCTAGGGAGAATTGAGGGAACTTGGAGAGTAGTAGCCATGTGCGCTCACATGAATGTCCAAATTAGTTACAAATATAAGGAAAGCTTATTACAATGCATCACAAAACATGCACAATTAGGCATGAGTGTTGCGTATATTGTGTCCCCATCTCCCACTCCCACTCCCTCTGACTACTAACTATCAGCTGACTATATTGGTTTGACCCAAAAATACCACCACCATTTGCAACACAAGTGCTCTGCTTCTCCTCTAGTAGTAAGTAAGAGGGTAACAGGTTCAGCTTGCTAGAGGAGGATTTTGACAACGGGAAGGGGTCAACGCATATTGTATAGATCACCATTACCATTTACCAAAAACAAAGCAAGCAATAGATGGAATCACAAGGTTAAGAAATTTATTCAATATTGCTCTTATTTATTGGAAAGAAAATCTCTCCAAACATGGCAAGAATGCTTAACAAGAAGTAACCAATTGTTTGGAACACAAATACCAACTCCCAGTCTTCTATTTTGACCCTTCCAAAGTTGTTAATCCAATTTCTCTATTGCATTCAGCTAATCAGCTTTAAATAATCATGCACAACAATATATTGCTTGTGCATGAACTCAGGCAAATGTGCATGCCTATACCAAAAAAAGAAACATTGGCAACCAAATTTCAACTGCATTATTTTTCATGTCTACAGTTCTAGTAGCTGCAGCTTTATCAGTTGTCTTTTTGGTTTTATATTAGAGCACCTGTCCTATTGTTAGAGCAACAAATTGAGAATTGAGAAAAGAATTTTTCATGTCTACAGTTCTAGTAGCTGCAGCTTTTCTTCTCTCCTACGTCCTTTCTTCTCCTCCAAATTTCTGCCTGCATCGAATTTAGTTTCCCTCAAGAATAAGTCAATTGTTTACAATGACATCAGGAGGTATTAACATATAATACACTCACATTGTTCCTGTACTTCAACTGCATTATTTATTTATTCTTTCATTTTAGAATATAAAAAGGATTTGCATTTAAAGAGTTAACACTCTCTTCAAGAAAGTACAGTTCTCAGCACCAACTTTGGAAAACATAAAAAATTTGGTTTAGGAGGAAGAATGCCTTCCCACCACCAAATAGAGAAGTTCATTTTTCGTGCGTAATGTAGAGCCAAAAATCATATTGCTGGAAAAAGATTTGGGATTCTGTTGTGAGAAATGATCCACTTCTATTAATAGTTTCAAGAAAACAGAAAAACTGTAGAAAGGAGTTTACTTTTCAAAAGTAAAACTATTTTCTTCAAAATGCAAGTTTTCTCTATTTTTTTCCCTCCCCCATTTGCTAGTAAACCAGAAAACTACTTAAGTTGTTTTCCAAATTCCACGCTTTAGAAAACAACAGTTGAGTTCTGTTTCTTAATCTCCCTGTCCTTTACTTAAAAGGCTCTGGTTCCATATTTTGGAAAACTAATGGTATTAAACATGTTGTATTAGTTTAATATGGATAAATATTTCTAAAATAGAGATGAAAAATAAACAGCTATTTTTGAAACATACCTACAGTTCTTCATTGATCAATTGTAAAAATATTGCATGTTCTACAGGGTACTAGCTATTATTCTTTCAATTTTTTTTAGACTGAGAATTATATGCTACCCTAGCCACCCCTACCCACTTCATATAGAAGCAAATTTCACGAGCTCCCTGATTTTGCAGCAATCCTCTCCTTCGCAGATGAATTACCGGTGATGTTTCTCTCAAATAGGAAATATTTATGCAGTGGAGTTGCACCACAGCCAATGTACTCAAGCTAAACAGGAAGCAGCAATACCATGCAAAATAAAAAACCATATAATTCTGAAAGCAATATGGGAATAACAGCTTCAATGATAAAGCAAACACGATGCCGACCACACACACTAAACCATACAAATAAGAGGCAGAAGTCCAGAATGATAAGCCAAAAGAATCTAAGAACCCATGTAATTAAAAATATCTGCTACAACTGGCAAAGTTGCACATGGAAGAAAAACAAAATGCCATGATACATGCATGCATACATAGGTATACATAAATGTGTGTGATTGTGTGTGAACATCTTTTCCCAATTTAAAACTAGTTTGCAGTAAGAAATAAGTTATCAATCATATTGTTTAACTACCTACCTTGCCAGCTACTATGGAGTCAGGCAACCGCAAAGCTTTTAGCTGAGATGAATCTACAATATCACTCTTCCAGCTTTTCAATTTGTCTGTATCATCTGAAATCCTTGGTTTAACATCAACAAGCCTACTGTTGTCCATGGTACCCTGTCATGTTAAACAAAATAAAATTAGAGACCAGGTAGCACTAACAGCATGGAACTGAAAATTGCTTAACTTACAAGATTGCCAATAGAAACTGCAGGCTGGATTCTATCTGAGCGTTCCAGTGATGATGCGAGGCCAGAAGAAACATTTGCCACAGAGCCTAGTGCGTTAACAATCAGTGGCTACAATAAAAGGTATAAGAAACCTCATTAGCACCGCAAACATGCCACCTGGCAAAGTAAGTATCCAATGCAATGATATAGGAGTATAGAACAAAAACAATACACGGGCATGCTGTGGTTTTCAACTCCAAAAGCCATTTCTCAAAATAATAATAATAAGCCACCATCCTCTTTCAAAACAGAAAATTAGGACTTAGCAAGGGATGCTATCATTTGAAAACTCTATGATCACCAGAAGGCATCATATTTATAAGGTTTTCCTTTGTTAAGCGTCATAACACTGAAATTTAAGCATGAAATTCTCCTTCCCTTCAACCAGTAAACACATTATTGAACTAATATCATGGTTTTCTTGATCCCCAGGCTCTGATTTAACAAGTTATCAGGAACATAACATTTCCTGCTGCAATCTTATTTTATTTTAAAGCACTTTTAGAAAAGTGTCCTTTCCTTTAAGCTACCATTCTTCCAACACAAGATCAAAGCACAAATGATCCATCACCTTTGAAGAACTATACCATTATCAAACAGTCATTTGTATCTAAGTTATTAGGTTCGCTAATCCAATTTTACTTTAGCATCTAGCACTTGAGCTTTGAATCTTTTCTCTGGAAACAAATTGCAAGAATTGAACGAAACGGTGTAAAAAGAAAATGTGTCGGATGCATCGAGATATTGAACACTTAATATTGATAAATGTGGAACACTTAGAATTAATTGATAACAACATTTCATCAAAATCAAATGGAGCCTGCCCTATTTAAAAGAAAATTCATGATACTCTGGTATAAGGGAATCTAAGGTCCACTGGTAAAAGCACCAAACAGATCTATACAAGTTCATGCACATGACAACCTCACTAATTTCACCCTGCTGACCAAACTTCTGCTCACTAAAGAAATATTAATGCCTTGGCCTTTACAAAGGGTAGTTTTTTTAACCTGATGTCTTTAAGCAGGTTCTCCTTGCATGTGAACAAGTCAAGGATTCTCTTAGTAACTTCTCTTTTTATGATAACAATCTTATTTCTTACCTCAACACAGCATATTGTACAGACCTTACACAGGGTAAAAATAAATAGATCAAACCAAAACGTATAACTACCTTAGAGTTGATTGGTTCTGACGGGCTTCGACTTTTATCAATAGCCCTGCTCTCCAACATCCTTATCAAGCGCAATCCATCACTACTGGCTAGAATTTTAATACCATTGTCACTAGTTGTGACTGCCAACAATGAACCTTCCTTGTTAAATCTCAGTCTAGGACTAGCCTGCAAAGAAAACTAACAATGAACTGCAAAACCTTACATTTATACCCCTAAAACAATTAGAAAAGGAATGCAGACTAATACTAACAGGCAACCCCCCATCTGCATCAACAGCTGTCAACATGTTTGTATTATCCATATCCCAAAACTTAATTTGAAACTCATCACCAGCAGCTAAGAAGTGGCTCCTTGTTGTGTCAAACTGAACAACATCTAAAGAACGCTTCCTGAAACCCAAATATGTTCGTTTGATAGATCCTTCACTCTCATTCCACTCAACTAGGTGAGATTCACCTTCTTTACTTGTTCCACAAGAGAAGAGCCTGCAAAAATGGAACAGCAATACATCACCCATACCATTTTGAATGCTTATATTCATGTATTCACACCTTGTAAGGGATAATACAAGTGGCATTGAAGGAAAAGATAGTGCCCAAAGCAGGGTTTATGTCAAGCCCAGGACAGTAATCTCTCCCAAAAATAGTCTACTGAAAAACTACTTGAGCTAAAACAAAGGAGGTTAGAGGAAACCTAAACATCACGGACACATGGAATACAAAAAAAAAAAATGACTACAGAATCCATAACATAGAATAAAATGTCTAAGGCAAGATAGTTTTGAAACATTGTGCAATGCAATTTTTATTTCTGACAAGACATGATGTAATTTAGGTTAGATTTGGAACTAAAAAAAAATGGTATATGTACTACAATAGACAAAATGTATAGGCAAGAAAAATAGGAGTGAAAAATCAACTTCTCTAACTTTGAAATATTATTAATCCAAGTTGCTAGGATTTCATACGAGTAACAGATACAAGAGCATGTCAGGGGTTACAGTTGGTTTTTTTTCTAGAATGTCCTGGATCTTTCCACTGGTTTGAAGCGCCCAATAATGTCATTTTTTTAATCTGAGTGTCATTATCTGGCATGAGTATTTTAGACTCTTCAAGTGTTTGTCAAGTCAAATGGGTGTAATACAAGATAGAATTCCAGTTATTAAAGCTATATGCCTGTTTTTATATTTACAGGGATACCAATGGTAGCCAATGTGATATGTTTGGAAGTGTTTTCAAATTCATCATGTAAAAATGAAAAAAAAAAGAAGCTGTTTTCATCCAAAAGTAACAAAATGAGGTATTTAAAATAAAACTCGCCATTATAAACTTTTAAACTCATGAAATATTTAAAATATATATATATCATAATAGACCATTTACAAAACAAACAAATGAAAATAAATCAATGAAATAGGTAGAAGAAAGAAAATTGCCTCAAGAATGTATCACGAATCCGAGGCATATCCTAAATGTACCCTCATGCATTTGGAACATATCCATACACACCTAATATGTATCGAGTACAACTACTTTTCATTATTTCATTAGGTATACAAGGCAATGATATTTTATCAGGCAAATATAGTTATTACATATGAGCTCAATATAGATATGGACAATATATCTAAAGCATTTGTGCCTCATTGGAGGAGACTGACTTGATGGTCTCGATAGGGCAATAGTTTAGTCTACACAGGATGTTTTAAGTGTGGGTATTGACAGTGCTAGAGTAAATGTAACCCTAGGGAGGTAGGAGCTCCCTTTCCATCTTTGGGAACAAGTTATACATTGAAAGACTCTTAAGGCTATGCAACATCTTTTCCAATTTAAAATTGGCTTGGAGCAATGTATATTAACCATATATAGCTCATAGAATCCCACCCCTAAATCAATGTGTGCTCTCCATGGAGTTTCTTTTCTCTCCTCAGATACAAATCTTTGGAGAAAGGAGATTTCTAGAGTTATATAATTTTCAGCCACTGCTCTTATTAATCAAGAGTATCTAAACTGGCCAATTTAGCTAAGTAACAATAAACATGTTTCATGCACTACTAAATGCCATAGGATATTCATAACTTTGTGTGTGCGCGCGCGCGCGCGCGCGCGAGAGAGCAGGAACTCTATTGAAACATTTGATTATAGACTAAACTACCTATTTTATATTACATTGATTAATTCAACCTTTCAACTGAAACAAGGCCAAGATTAATGATAAAATTACTCTACTTTCCATAAACATTAGTTTCAAAACAAAGGAGAAAAATTGTTCCTGCTGTTTAAGGTGATGTTTGGCACTGCGGTCCAGCCGTATTTTTGAAAAAAAAAAAACTTAGCTTCAAATTAATTTTTTTTTTGTGTTTCTAGATCGTTTTGATATGTTGATGTCAAAAATGAATTTTAAAAAATAAAATAAAATAGAACTTTATTTTGATGCATTTCCAAACAAAAAACACTTTGAAAAATAACATCTACCACACTCTCAAACATGCACAAGGAAAAGGGCGGTTACTTCCCCTTTTACCACGTTTTGTTCTCTTTGTGACCTTCATTTAAGTCTTTTCTTTCCCATAATATGAAGAATTCTTTGGTCTCTAATAGATAATTCCATATTGTTTATTCCATATTCAATAAAGAAGGTTTAAAAAAATATGTAAGAATAACATAAATAATAATGATGATAACAACAACAACAACAACATGTCATGGAATTTTCTTCATATTTCTTCACATTTTTAGTATATAAATTAGATAATTAATTTATGATTCAAAATCTGAGCAAAACTGCAAATTTTGCCAAAACAGCAAAATATCTGATCTCTAAACTATTTCTGTATAAAAAAGGACAGAAATATTAATCAAGAAAACAATTCATATTGTTTAAAAATCCTTTGAATAAAAAAAATAGCATTATCATGTTTCTAATGGTGGTACATATATTTATCTACCAACATTAGGAATATTACATATATATATATATATATAAGCTAGTGTGAAAATTAATCTTTTTATTTTCTTATAAATCAATGAAAGCTTATTTTAACTTGAATAATGCATGTGTTAAAATTACTAGTATCCTTGTGAGTGGACATAAATTAAGCACACTGGTAATACAGAAAACAAAGGGCAAAAGCAAAAAGTAAACCATCTTTATGACATGTTTTACCTAGTCCCATCTGCACTATATGCCATCATGGTGCACCAAAGTCCAGGAGCATCATAGTCCACTCTAGATCCCAAAGAATCATATAGCCAAGCTTTAATCTTCCCATCAATTGCTGTTGAAAAAATAAACTGCAAATATATACCAAGTGAGATGGATTAAAAGGTGACCAAAATGATAAAAACCTCCAAACATGTTTTAAATTTGTACTGATAATTTGACATCACTCTGCTAACAACATACAGCATGGATGACACTAAATTGTTAGTGAGAACCCAATACCCAGCTTCAAAAAGGAGTTTTACCTGGATATTTTCTTTGTAATGGGGACACAACGAATACACAGGCGCTTCATGGCCTTCAAATATATATTGTCTGCCTCCTGCTCCAGCATCCCAAACCTGTCATGCAGGAGGCTACCATAAAGAAACCATTCTTCCTAGTGAAAGGAAACTAATTAGCCTCTGATAATTGATACCTTAATCATCTTGTCATCACCGCATGTGACAATGCATAGTTGTTTGTTGGGATGAGCAAATGCAATATCATTCACACCACCGACATGGGCATCAATCTAAAAGATAAAATCAGGCAGTCACATGATATAATATCCAGCATGATATAGCATCCAGGATTACTGAACTTACCTCTAAATGCTGCCTCGGTTCTCCAGTTGGATTGTAAGTATATATTTGCACTATATGTTTCGAAAATGCAACACCTATACAAAGAAACAATCACTTAAACAATGCAAACAATGACATACAAAGATGACAATAAAATAAATCATACTCAGGAAGTAGTCAAATTTAAATACAAACCAAGCATTAGTCCATCTGGCCCCCACACACATCGATTTACAGATATTGCAGCATCATTCAACAATGCTGTCTGTTAGCATGAACAAACCATTAGAAAGAAGGATCAGTCCGAAAGAAAAGGAAAACGAAGAACAATCAGTTAAAACTCCAATTCCCAATTATAATTAATTCTCCTGCCAAGCAACAAGGTCACCAAAGAGCAATACCAAAAGGCGCACATTGTCACTAAACTTTTAAAGATTAGAGGATTTATGGGTGTTGACATCAACCAAAAGACAGATAAATTAAAAATTAGATCTATTAATATCTCCAATGCAGTTGAAACTCAAACTACCTGCAGTGGCATTGAAGAAGCAGAGAGATCCCAAACTTTGAAAGGTTTATGTGCCAACCTTTCCCGGGAGCCAACTTCCCAAAGGCTAATGTCACCAACATTTGTCCCAACTAAAAAATATAATTCAAAAGGTCTGTCAACACACCAATCCTATCAAATGAAACTTAAACCTTTCTTCTTCTTTTTTGTAAACTTGTAACATATGCTCAAATATTAACCTAGCAGGATGGTTTGATGCTGTGGATGAAAGTCCATGCTCATGACATTGGATCCTTGGTTAAGGGTCCGTACAACAGTTTTGGGAAGGTCATCTTGGGAATAGATATTGGGAGTATGTGCTATACCAGAAAAGGAAACCTGCAATACGAAACCAGATAATTATTATAGTAACAAAATGAAGGCCACTTGTACTTTAACATCAACCAAGCATGAAAATTGAACTTGAGGAAGAAAAGAAAAAAAAAAGAAATTTCATCTGTCTACACCTCTTCAGATTGGCCAGGGCGCATCCGCTTCATCAAGTGTTCTGAATCAGCTGACTGATAATTCATTCCTGTCATTCCTGTGGGAGTCCTTGGGTGTTTCAAGAAGGCAGCTGCGCAAATCCATGAATGATTATATAGTTTTACCAAGCTAGAAAAAGGTAAGAGCACCACAAACTACATGAGTATTAATAGCTTCACCTGCACTAGAAGGCTGCACAAGAGTAGGGGGGCCCGCTGCCACAGCAGGGTGTGGTAAAGAAGGATTATTGGCCGACATCCAACCAGCAATAGCACCCGGAGTTGGGGAAACAACAGGTTGAAAAGGCTGCATGGTGCAAGTAATTGCAAGGATTATATGAAAGCCCACAAGTGTCACTTAGGGAAGAGCAGATGCAAGAAAGAACTTACGCCATGGGCTCCAATAGGGGGGAATGCCCCAGCCTTAGGAATCGGTCCCACAAGGGGGGTGTTCGAGGGAGGAGGTGGATGAGCCCCATTAGCAGTTGTAGGAGTGCAAGAATGATCAATAAATAGAGTTTTGATGTCAGGGTTTGAACGAGGATTCTTACAAAGTTGATGCTGCCAATTAAGACTGAAAGTTCCAAAAGAAAAATAAGCCTTTGAAAAACAACTTCATGACGAAGAGCTCTAAGAGCAAAAGTAAGAATCTTATACATGCCACTCAGAAACTGTAAAGGCATACCAATATGCAAGTTATCTACATAATACAAATCAGATAACAAAATTTGCCTTTTCCATGTAAGCTTATAAAAGAATATGCAAGGATAACCTCTGGTTTATTAACGTTCTAAGTCGCGAACTTTTGAAGGGTGGGAAAGTAAGCTTGTCTCGAAACAGCGGGTTTGCTTCAATCAGCTTTTTAAGTTCGACAAGCATGATATTTCGAGCTGATTTTGTGTCCCCGTATTTCGAAAGCTGCTCATTTTGCCTGATAGTCCAGAAAACAAATGTTGATGGTAGAACATCACAACTAACATGAAAAAGATGCAAGAGCAGCTACCTGAAATTATCAAGTGTAAGCAACTGAGTTATTTCCTTGAAAAGTTCTTCATTGAAGGATGCAAAAACCTTCAGGTCCTTAACAAGAATCTCAACAGCCTTTGCCCGATCCTGTCTGATGGCAGGAAATATTAAAATAGTCAAAACAGGCATGACAAAATATAAGCAAACTTCAGAGTTCATAACCCCAAAACAAACCAAATCACTAAATTATAACCCCATTGACAGATGTCAGCATTCTCCTTTTATTTTCTATCAAGTGGCTGGTAAGTATTTCTGATTAAAATGAAGCGCACAAACAAGAGAATTAAGGGGGCAAATATTCAAAACTCACCTATCAAGAGCCTCCAAATATTTCTGCTTTCTTATTTCGAAGAATATCTTCATAGAGTAACGGTTATCTTCAACCTTCGTGAATCCACATAAATATCGCTCAATCTCATCCCATTCACCAGCCTGAACTTGATCCTCAAAATGTTTCATATTGAAGAAAAAACCAGACTCTTGCTCTAACCTTAAAATCAGCATTTGATGACAACACACAAAACAAAAACAGAACATTAGCATTCTATTCAAGTTCATGTTCATTATCACCATTCCTAGCTGAGAAGTCAGGAAACAGAATGATGGTACATAGTGGTAAGCAGTGTAAAAATATTTATGTGGCTTCATGAAGTCAAAATTAATGCAATTTTCTAATAAAATTTAGAACCAGGAAAACCAAACCCTGCCTTCATCTAAGCCAAAGACAAAAATATGATGAAGATTTATTTGTTTTTACGATATCCATTTAACAAGCATGGACTTTTGATTTTTATAGTCTACCCATGTTTTCTCAGCATCCAAACATAGCATTGAGATGAAACGAAACACCCAAAACAAGAAAAGACTTACTTATGAACAGTTTCCTTGAACTTCTCCTCGTCCAAGAACTGCAAGATCAGAAACACCAGTTCCCTGCTTAAGGAAGACATAGTCCCCGATACCCCTAAACGCTCCAGTGCAGCGATTGAATATTATACTCAAAGGCACCCAAATTTCCCAATATAGCCAATGCAAGTCTCACTATAAAGCCCTAAATACTCATCAGTCTGATGAACTATAAAATACCTAGAAGTGACTTAACAAAAACCCTAAACCCTTGCAAAAAAAACCCTAATTCTCAGCTTCTTGTACACAGATCCAGCAAAGTAAGTCAAGCTTGAGATGCGAAACACTAGAGCAAGTTTAAGAAGACTGATTTCGCAATAAATTGTCACAAAATGCAAACTTTATGATTTCCATTTGTGCATCCAGAGAGTCAAGAAGAAAAATAACAGGCTTTACTGTTCACCGTAGCAGAAAATAAGCATTTCTTTCTAAGGTTAGAGGGTTTTCTTATTTATTTCTTTCTCTTGCGCTCTGGCACTGGCACCAGCAACAACCTTCACTCACTCTCTCTTGCGCTCTGGCACTAGCATTCTCTCTGCTCGCTCGCTTGGGCTATTACAAATGACAGCTACATTACACTAAATTCCTTTTTACAATTAGATAAGAAAGAAATCCAAACGAGGAGAAAAAAATTTGCGACTCCCTGCATACAGCACTGTCGATTAGAAAGTGTTTTTTTTTTTTGTGATGTTCTTTTTTTTTAAGTATTTTTTAAAAAATAATTTTTTATTTTAAATTAATATTTATTTTATTTTTTAAAATTATTTTAATATATTGATATTAAAAATAATTTTTTAAAAAAAAATATTACTTTAATGTATTTAAAAAAAAATTATTACTAAATTTTCAAGGACCTTTTAATTCTCTAAACATTTTTTACTTTAATTTTTCTTTTAATTTTATTTCACTGAAATTTAGTTTTTAGAGCTCATGAGATGTAAAAAAAAAAAATCCTCACCTTTAAGTTAATATTTAATTTGGCAATATGGATTTTAATTTTATTATTTAAAACAAATTAAATTTAATACTAAAATAAAAAAACATCATTTTTTTTCTTTTTTAACCATCCATGATGAGCAGATTTTGAAATTTTAATCCTCAAAGTTTCTTCCTTCTTTCATTTTTTTATTCCTTTATTGAAGTTTTGATATTTTAGTCATGTATTTCATTTATTTTACATTTAAATCCCTATACTTAAGAGTGTTGTTGAAAAATAGAGGAAAAGGAATCAGCCGGCCAGTTTCTAAGAATAAAAAGGTCGAAGAGTGTCATTTAGATAATTTTAAATTTTCATATCACCAAATAAATAGAGATTAAAAAAAAAAAAAACTTAATTTTAAGAATCAAGCAGAAAAATAGCAGGCCTTAGTGTTCACCGTAGCATAAAATAAGCATTTCTTCTCAAGTTTTTGAGGGTTTTCTTCTCTATTTCGTTCTCTTGTGCTCCGGCTCTAGCACCAATCAACAATCTTTGTTTTTAATTATTTAGTAGGTGGTCTAATAGTAAGAGTTTAGGATCAAGAGGGTTACTCCTCTTATGGTTTTAAGTTCAAGCTCTGTGGTTGTGGTTGTTAATATGATGGTCACTGGAGGCTTACATGATCGTTAATTTCAGGGCCCGTGAGATTAGTCAAGATACGCACAAATTGACCCGAACACCCACGTTAAATTTTTTTTTGAAGAATCTTCGCTCTCTCTAAAAACTTGGTCCTAGCTTCTTCTTCTTCTTTTTGTGTTTCCTTTTCTATATCTTTCTTTATATTAGTACTATTTTGTTGTGTTTGACACTTTTGTGTCTCCTGTAATCCATTCTCTCT